>ULVY01040002.1_pt1 | contig 16124 bp, 8 predicted proteins | sample 1959861 | NCBI WGS metagenome assembly ULVY01 (sample SAMEA4835798, study PRJEB28245) | human gut metagenome | biome: gut microbiome; material: fecal sample | place: Denmark | collected 2008
CTTACTTGAAACTATGGTTTCAAAGGCGTGAAACTAAAGTTCTTCAACCTTGAAACTACTTTGGAAGCGTAAGCTTCAAGGTTAGAAACAGTTATCTCATAAGCGGGAATACAATAAAAAACATAATAGAAGACTATTGGATACTATTCAGTAAGTCTACCTTTCCTTCATTCACGAGTTTTAGGATTAGTTCTCCAAACAGCGTATTTTGCCATGCAAACCAGGAACGAGTAAAGTTCTTCGGGTCGTTCTTGTGGAAAGATTCATGCATGAACCCTGTTCCGGCATCCGTATCCATCAGCATTTTGATGCAGGTCTTGATTTCTGCGTCGTTTTGACTGGTGAATGCTTTCATCATAATACTCATGGGCCAAATCATATCATATCCGATGTGCGGACCGCCAATTCCTTCACCGGCAGTACCTTTGAAGAAGTAAGGATTATCTTCGCTCCATACAAACTTACGGGTATTCTGATAAATAGGATCGTTCACTTTCACATCCCCAAGATAAGGCAGGGCAATGAGACTCGGCACATTGGCATCATCCATTAACAGTTGATTGCCGAAACCGTCCACTTCGAAAGCATAGATTTTGCCATATTTCGGATGATTGTAAACCGCATACTGTTTCAGGGCTGCTTCCACTTCGTTAGACAGTGTAGTACATTCTTTAGCTAAATCAGGTTTCTTGTTGACCGTATTCAGAATTTCGGCAGCTTTGCGCAATGAAGTTACAGCAAAGAAGTTGGACGGAACGAGGAACTGGAAAGTTGTAGCATCATCCGAAGGACGGAAAGCAGAAGCAATCAGTCCGACCGGCTTTACAGGATTACCCCAGCCGTCGTTGGTCATCGTATCGAGTGCACGTTCCGTTTTACGTTGGAAACGATAAGGACCTTTCGGATCTTCTTTTCGTTGCTGTTCCTTAAACGTTTTCAGAACCTTCGCGATGGCTGTAAGCCATTCGTCGGAGAATATACTGGCATCTCCCGTCGTCTTCCAGTAATGATAAGCAAGACGGATAGGATAGCAGAGCGAGTCGATTTCCCATTTGCGTTCGTGCAGTTCGGGCTTCATGTCCGTAAGGTCGCTCATCCATTCGCCGCCTTCGGAATTCATGTTGAAAGCATTGGCATACGGGTCGATATTGATACACTTGAACTGACGTTTGATAACGCCGGCCAGCATCTTTTTCAGTTCCGCGTCTTTGTTGGCGAGTTGCACGTAAGGCCATACTTGTGCACCCGAATCGCGCAACCACATGGCGTGGATGTCGCCTGTATAAACAAACGTATCGTCTTTGCCGTCAAAATGAACAGTAGTATCCAGGGTGTTCGGGAAACAGTTTTCGAACATCCATGCCAAGCGGGCATTCGTCAGCAGTTGCTTGATATGCGCAATCTGTTGTTCCACAGCTTGCGAGACAAACAGACGTTTCGATGCTTCCGGACGGTTCGTCTGATAGTTGTTGATTTTGGTATTATCTTGTTGGATGACAAAATCACTGTTCGTTATAGCCTGCATATTGCTAGCACCAAAGAGTGCTATGGACAAACAAAAGGCTTTAGTTATATTCATGGTAATAGTCTTTTTTTGTTGATTAGTATTGATTATGAAAGTGTTGCGGAGAAGAAGTGTTAAATCTCTGCAAAGAATTCAATAAGACAGGCATTGTCGAGCAGCCATTTATACTGTTCCTTGTTGTGTCCCGACCAATCCCTGCCTAATAATCCGTTTTCATCCCGGTAGTTTTCCCAGGCGTGAAGCGCATTTTCCACCATCGCATTGACATACGCCGGATTCTTGTCAATCTTATACAGAGCTTTCAGTCCTCTGAATAAGATCACGTTAAACCAGGCCATGTCTTTATGCACTTTGACAGTTGGGTCTTTCTTGTCGGCTTTTGTGCGGAAAAAGGCATCTGTTCCTGCGGCTGTTTGCTGTGCATCGTGCAAATACTGCTCATCTCCCGTTTCCTCATAGAGCAATACACCCGCCTGAATCATCTGTCCACTGTTGTAGGCGTACTTCTCTTTGGAAACTTTCCCTTTCAGGTTGATGTTATCCCAGTAAAGATGGTCGGTAGGGTCGCATAGATGCTTTTTCGTCCAGGCATACGTCTCTTTTGCTTTTTCGAGGTATTTGGCATCCTTCGTCAGCCGGTACAACTTGACACCGAGCACAGTAGACGGTGCATTGGAACAAGTATGCTTCGCTTCCTTCTGCTGTTCACACCAAAAGATGCCACCGCCTATCTCATCGCTCCATCCACTGTAGATATATTGATACAATGCAACGGCTTTTTCCAAAGATGCAGGCTTGTGAGTCAGTTGGTAATAATCGCAGTAATCCAGTGCAATCCAGATGTTATCGTCATAATAACGTCCGTGCTGCCCGTACTTGGTGGGGTATGACTGATAACAGGCCGGCAAGCGACTGTTATCCCAATACTGCTCCATTCCCGGTAGAATTCTTTTCTCGAGAATCTTTTTGTACTTCTTGTTTCCGGTCGCTTTGTATAAAGCCACACAACCCGACATCATCCCGGAATACGGCCATAGAAAAGAAGCCTTCAGCGTTCCGTTCTGCTGCGTTCCGTCCGCCAGATAAGTGATTTTTTGGTTGGGATTGACAGGATACGTTTCTGTTAGTAGTCCGTCATTCGTCTGATAGAGATTCAATACATTAGATAGAATCGAGTCGGCAATAGAAAGATAACGGGTATTTCCCGGTGTCTTTCCCACTGCGGAGGTAAGGCAAAATAACATACAGGCTACAAAACATATATTTCTCATAGGAATATCGGGTTGTGTGGTGAAACTTTCAGGTTATAACTAGATACAAAGATTATTTCTGCTGACGCTGGTCGAACTCCAGTTCCACCTTTACGGGGAAATGGTCTGAAGGAGTGCGCGCCTGATAAGTCTTGATGTCGATTTCTTCCGGGCAATCGTTCGCCTGCTTCTTTTCTCCCTTGCCTACGATGCTGCGGTAAGTATCCGTCAGCACACCATATTTTTTCACATGGAAAGACGGAGAAACGAATACATGGTCGATACGGCTTTCCGTAAAGCTGTTCGGGTCGAAGTCGTTGAACGTGCCGTTGATAGCATAGCGGAAGCCGGCCTTCTCGTAAGAGTCGCATAACACCCCTTTGCTCACAAAAGCATCATAAGACTGGTGGGTCTGGTCGACATTGAAGTCTCCCGTCAGGATGGCCGGAAGCTCTTTGCCTTTGCCAAGTTCTTTCATCTTGTCCTGTACGAGGAATGCACTTTCCACACGTGCCTTCTTGCCGATATGGTCCATGTGCAGGTTGAAGAAAAGGAATTCGAAGCCGGTATCTTTGCATTTGAAGTGTCCCCAACTGCAAATACGCGGCAACACGGCATCCCATCCTTTGCTCGGCACGTCGGGAGTTTCCGACAACCAAAAATCACCTTTCTCTATCACGTCAAACTTGTCTGTGCGATAGAAAATAGCAGAATGTTCACCTTTCTCTTTGCCGTCGTCGCGACCTACACCGATATAATCATAACCGGGTAATGCTTCTTTCATATCTTTCAGTTGATGAATAAAGCACTCCTGCGTGCCGAAAATATCGAAATCGTGGTATTGCACTATTTGGGCAATGACCGGGTAACGTTGTCCCCAACCGTTTCCGTTGATTGAATCGCCACCGTTGGCGTTTCTCAAATTGTAGGAGGCAACGGTGATAGAAGTAGGCTGATAGTTACTTTGACAACCGCAAAAGACGATCGCAACAAGGGCAATTAGTAAAAGGTTTTTCAGTTTCATGTTTTTATAGTTTGTTTGGTAGATAATTCATTGATCTCCAAAAGTACAATATTTTATTCAAACGAAAGAGAGTAAGGTACATCTTTTTCTGTGGTTCCCCGTTGTTTATTGGGTACGGGGCTCATTTGAAATTGAATATTAGCACCTTTAATCAGCTGGTCATGTGTAAGGAAATTACGGGTTTGTGATTTCCCGTTTACTTTCATTTCCTTGATGTAGCGGTTGTCAAGCTGGTTGTTATCTGCCTTGATCGTGATGGTCTTTCCGTTCTCCAGATGTAACTTCGCTGATTTGAAAAGCGGGGTTCCTATGATATATTCATCCGTTCCCGGGCAAACCGGATAGAAACCGAGTGCGGAGAATACATACCAGGCGGAAGTCTGTCCGTTGTCTTCGTCACCGCAATAACCGTCGGGACCGGCGGTATATAGTTTGTTCATAATCTCACGTATCCAGTATTGGGCTTTCCAGGGCTCGCTCGAATAGTTGTAGAGATATACCATGTGCTGAATAGGCTGGTTGCCGTGCGCATATTGCCCCATGTTCATTACTTGCATTTCACGCATTTCGTGAATCATGCCGCGGCTTTCCATTCCCAGTTTACCCGGGATGACAAAGACGGAATCCATCATCGCGTTGAATTCTTTCTTGCCTCCCATCAGGTTGATAAGTCCTTGCGGGTCGTGGAATACGCAGAAGCTCCAGTGCCAGCTATTCCCTTCGCAAAATTCACCGCTCCAGTCCACTGCATCGAAATTCGGATTGAATACGCCTTTGTTATCTTTGCCAACCATCAGTTTGCGTTCCGGGTGATAGACATTTTTGTAGTTCAGCGCGTGTTTCTTATAAATGTCGATTTCGCTCTCCGGTTTACCGAGTTTCTTGCCTAATGTATAAATTGCCCAGTCGTTATATGCATACTCCAGTGTACGTGCAACGTTTTGTCCTATGCCGATATTGTTGGCAACATATCCTAGTTGGTTGTAAGATTCGTAACCGAGACGACCTGAAGCAGTCCCGCGAAGATGTGCATTTGCTCCATGTTTCAATGCTTCCCAAAGAGTTTCGATATCATATCCGCGCAATCCTTTGATGTAAGCGTCGGCCACTACGGAAGCCGAGTTGTTGCCTACCATACAATCCCGATGTCCCGGGCTGGCCCATTCCGGCAGGAAACCGCTCTCTTTGTAAGCGTTTACCAAACCTTCCTGCATCTTCAGGTTCATCGACGGATACATCAGGTTGAGGAAAGGAAACAGACAACGGAACGTGTCCCAAAAACCGGTGTCGGTAAACATATAGCCGGGACGCACTTCACCGTTATAGGGGCTGTAATGCATGATTTCTCCTTTAGCGTCTATCTCGTAAAAGCTACGTGGGAAAAGCATGGAGCGGTACAGGCAGGAATAGAAGGTGCGCAGGTTATCAATGTTATCGTCTTCCACCTCTATCTTACTCATTTCACGGTTCCACACGTCTCTTCCGTTCGTTACCAATTGGTCGAAACTGTTTCTGCCCAGCTCTTTGAGATTTAATTCCGCTTGTTCAGGACTGATAAAGGAGGAAGCAACCCGTGCGTGTACGATTTCTCCCTTTTTCGTGGCGAATCCGATTACCGCACCTGTGTGGTTTCCTTTCGCTTCGATCTCATTCGGAAGAATGTTGTTTTCGGAAACTGTGGAAACGAATGTGAACGGTTTGTCGAATTGAACTACAAAGTAGTTTTTGAAGTTTTCCGGCACACCGCCGCTATTCTTGGTTGAATAGCCGATAATCTTGTTTTCTTTCGGAATCACTTTCACATAAGAACCTTTGTCAAAAGCGTCTACAATCACGTAGGCATTCTTTGTCTCCGGATACGTGAAACGGAACATGACGGCGCGCTCCGTAGGAGCAAGCTCGGTTGTTACGTCATGGTCGGCAAGGTACACCTTATAATAATAAGGTTTGGCAACTTCCGCTTTGTGAGAGAACCAACTGGCACGTCGGTCTTGATCGAATACCAGTCCGCCGGTGATAGGCATGATGGCAAACTGCCCGTAGTCGTTCATCCAGGGACTGGGCTGATGTGTTTGTTTGAATCCCCGGATTTTGTCGGCATCATACGTGTACGCCCAACCGTCTCCCATTTTACCGGTCTGCGGTGTCCAGAAATTCATTCCCCACGGCAATGCCGTAGCCGGATACGTGTTTCCGGTAGACAGTTCAAACTTGGATTGAGTGCCCACCAGTGTGCTGACATAGTCTACCGGATTCTTAACGGCAGAAGATTGCAGGCTGTACAACACGGCACCTCCAAGAAATAGCAAGTGTTTAAATGAAAAATGTGTTTTCATGAACAAATGAATTTATTGATTTGAAAATAATTTCTACGACGAAAATAGGGAGAAAAGGAATGTGCTTCTAGTAATAGAGGGGCTAAATCGCCTCTTGTCGCTGAAATTAACTACTCTGGCACGGAGCTTTACTTATATTCCGGCCAAAAAAAAGCTCGGAATGTTTTTTTGTTTACCTTTGTCATATAGCAAATCTAAGAATAATACACTATGGGAAAACAGTTGGTTTTTATTCTATTCTTTTTTCTTAATCTGTTGATACATAACGCTTATGCTTATAATTTGAAGCAAGTTGCAGATAAAGAGTATATGTCTAATAGTTCGATTACATCTCTGTGCCAGGATGAACGTGGATTGATGTGGATCGGGACCTGCGACGGGCTGAATATTTATGATGGACAGGAGATTGAGGAATTTAAGACTCGTGACAAGGAGGATTACTTATCTGGTAATCTGATTGACAATATTGTGTATACGGGCGAAGATGTTTACTGGATTCAAACCTACTATGGGCTGAACCGTTTGAACCGGAAAACCAATACAATCACTCACTATAATGAATTTCAGAAACTCTTCTTTATGAATAAGGATAGTCATGGTAATCTGTTCATTATCCAGGATAGTAACTGCATTTATTATTATCATAAAAAAGAAGGAGTCTTCAAGAAAATCAATATCACGGGAATCCCGATTTCCGATATCGTAAACTTCTTTATCGACGGTAACAACCGGATGTGGGTAGTCATGAAAGGATATAACCGCTGTTATGATATACAGCAGGAAGCCGCATCGGGAGATATCACCCTGTTACCCCAGAAAACAAACCTGATTTATCAGACTTCCTTGATTTATTGTTTCAATGACGAGCAATCTCTTTATTACATAGACAAGGAATTTAATTTCTATGCTTTCCATATTCCGACCCAGAAGAATGAGTTTATTGCCAATCTAGGTAAAGAAATACAGGAACGTGGTAAAATTTCTTCCATCGTTCATTATCATAACAGCTATTTTGTGGGCTTTTTGATGGATGGTATTCTGCTGTTGGAGAAACAGAAGGAGACGAATCATTATCAAATTCAGTCGTTACCTATCAACAGCGGTGTATTCTGTCTCAAGAAAGACCGTTTTCAGGATGTTGTTTGGATTGGTACCGACGGGCAGGGTGTTTATCTTTATTCGAACCCGCTTTATTCTATCAAATCAATGGTGCTTAGCAATTATACCGAGAAAATAGAACGCCCCGTGCGTGCCATCTATCTTGATGATGAACGTACTTTCTGGGTGGGAACCAAAGGAAACGGAATTCTTAAAATCTATGATTACGAATTCGATAAAAACATCTCCGACTGTCGGGCGGAGGTGTTGACTACCTCTAATAGTGCTTTGAGTAGTAATGCCGTTTATTGTTTTGCCAAGAGCCACCGGAATTTGCTTTGGATAGGAGACGAAGAAGGATTAACTTATTATTCATATCGGGAAAAACGTATCAAGAGTATACCAATACGGATCGGTAACGAAGATTTCAAATACATCCATGACATTTACGAAACAGCAGATTCCGAACTGTGGCTGGCGAGTGTCGGCATGGGAGTGGTGAAAGCTCGTATTGCCGGAACACCGGACAATCCGGTGATTGTGGATGCGCAACGTTACATCATCAATGACGGCGAACTGGGATCGAACTATTTCTTTACTATTTATGCGGAGAATGAAGCCAACCTGTTGTTTGGCAATAAAGGATATGGGGTATTCCGCTATAACGAAACGACGAATGGCCTGGAACCGGTGTCTACTCACAAATACGAAAACATGACCCTGAATAATATTCTCGCTATCAGTAAAGACAGCAGCAATAACTATCTTTTCGGAACGAGCTACGGATTGATAAAGTACACATCGGAAACCTCTTATCAGCTCTTCAATGCCAAGAATGGTTTCCTGAATAATACCATTCATGCAATTCTTAGAAACTCGTCCGACAACTTCTGGTTGAGCACCAATCTCGGATTAATCAATTTCGATACGAAAAGGAATGTCTTTTGTTCGTATGGCTTTGGAGATGGTTTAAAAGTGGTAGAGTTTAGTGACGGTGCCGCTTTTCGGGATTCCCGGACTGGTACTCTGTTCTTTGGCGGAATCAATGGAGTCGTAGCTATCCGGGCGGATGGCCGTCCGGAGCAACTTTATATGCCTCCTGTTTATTTTGATAAGCTGTCTATCTTCGGTGAACAATACAATCTAGGCGAATTTCTCACCCGGAAAAAAGAAACTGAAGTCTTGAATTTGCAGTATGACCAGAATTTCTTTTCTGTTTCATTTGCCTCTGTGGATTATCTGAATGGTAATAACTGTACCTATTTCTATAAACTAAAAGGATTGAGTGACCAATGGGTAAACAATGGTTCGGAAAGCGGAGTCTCTTTTACGAATATGGCTCCCGGCGAATATACCTTACTGGTGAAATATTACAATAGTGTCTTTGATAAAGAGAGTGATGTCTATTCTCTGGTGATTCGTATAGGTGATCCGTGGTATGCTTCCTGGTGGGCTTATTTGATTTATGCCCTGTGTCTGCTTTTACTGGCAGCCTTGCTGATACGTTCCTTTATCCTGCGCTCCAAACGTAAAAAGCAGGAATTGCTGAACGAGATAGAGAAACGCCATCAAAAGAATGTCTTTGAGTCCAAACTTCGTTTCTTTACTAATATCGCACATGAATTTTGTACTCCGCTGACTTTGATTTATGGTCCTTGCGGACGAATCCTTTCATCGAAGGGACTTAGTAAATTTGTCGTGGACTACGTACAGATGATTCAGACGAATGCGGAGCGTCTCAACAACCTGATTCATGAGTTGATCGAATTCCGTCGGATTGAAACGGGAAACAGGGAAGTGCGGGTTGAATCATTGAATGTGTCTTCCATTGTGAAAGGAATAGCCAAAACGTTTGTTGAAATGGCTAAATCCAGAAACATCACTTTCTTGAGCAAGATACCCGAGCAGGTGATGTGGAACTCGGACAAAGGATTCCTGAATACGATTATTATTAATCTGATTTCTAATGCCTTTAAATATACTCCCGACGGACAGAGTATCAAGATTGAAGTGGATACGAGCCGGGAAAATATGCTGGCTCTTCGTGTAGCAAATGAAGGAAGTACCATCAAGGAAAAGGATTTTCAGTATATTTTTAATCGGTATGCCATTTTGGATAATTTCGAGAATCAGGATGAAAAGAACTTTTCACGGAATGGCCTGGGGCTGGCTATTTCTTATAATATGGCTAAGTTGCTGAATGGTACATTGAAAGTGGAAAACACTTCTGACGGATGGGTGATGTTTACATTAACCTTGCCGGTCATGGAGCTGACTACCGGAGTGTCGGAAACCAAACGACTGATGGCGGAATATATCCCCAAGATAGATACTCAACCGATATTGAAACTTCCCCAGTATGAGTTTGATAAGATGCGTCCTACGCTTTTGGTTGTCGATGATGAAATCGAAATGCTATGGTTTATTGGAGAAATCTTCTCGGCTGACTTCAATGTGGTAACCTTGCAAGATCCCGAACGGCTGGATCAGGTGATGAATGAGGTTTATCCGAATGTGATTATCTGTGATGTCATGATGCCGGGAATGGGTGGCATTGAACTGACCAGGCGGATTAAATCGGTGAAAGAGACGGCGCATATTCCTATTATTGTGGTTTCCGGACGACACGAGATGGAACAACAGATGGAAGCCCTTTCTGCCGGTGCGGAAATGTATATCACAAAACCGTTTAGTGCGGAGTATCTTCGTATCTCTGTCTGTCAGGTGATAGAACGGAAAGAGGTGTTGAAAAATTATTTCAGTTCGCCGATCAGTTCTTTTGAAAAGTCGGACGGGAAGTTGACGCATAAAGAGTCGAAGAAGTTCCTACAGTCGGTTTTGAAGATTATCAATGATAATATAACGAACAAAGATTTGACTCCACGTTATATCGCCGATCGGCTGGCAATCAGTCCCCGGAGTCTTTATCGGAAGATGGAAGAGATAGGAGAGGATAGCCCGACCGATCTGATTAAGGAATGTCGTTTGCACATAGCGAAAGATTTATTGCTGACCACTAAAAAGACGATTGATGAAATTGTATTCGATTCGGGATTCTCGAACAAAGTTACTTTCTTTAAGGTGTTCCGTGAAAAGTATGAGTGCACGCCAAAAGAGTTTCGGATGAAACATTTGGAAGAGGTTCAGCAGTAGCCTGTGGCGGGAATTTTTAAAGAAAAAGAAGAAGTAAATATCCGTGTTAATATAGTAAATATCCGTGCCAAAAGGTAAAAAAGGATAGTTAATTTGCTTTTGGTAGAGTTTAGTGATTTTATCTTTGTCTCATCGAAGTTTTTAAGTAGATAAACTTGAAAAGTATTAATTTATTAATCTTTAATCTAATGAAAAGGAAACTTAGTTTTTTATTTCTTTCAGCATTGACCATTCCATTTTTTATGGTATCGTGCAGTGATGATAAAGAAGAACAGGAAGTGAAACCGGCAACAGATCTGGTTGTCGATAATAATTCGGTGACACTACTACATGGTAAGAGTGATCCCCGTTTCCGTAGTCAGCAAACTATTTATTGCGATGATTCGGAAGGTGGACGTAAGACTCCGGGTAAATGGTATCATATAGCCATTGTATATGATGGAACGAAATCAAGTACTAAAGAGGCTTATAAAATGTATATAAACGGGGTGAGAGAAACGTTGACTCCTGCAGATAACTCTTATGAGGATTGTGCCCCTAATTCATCTCTCAATCTGACAGATGTAGGTGGAAATGATAAAGCACTGTTGATTGGACGTTCTGGAGATTCATATCGGGTAGGATATTGCAAAGTTTATCAGGCACGGATGTGGAAGAGAGCGTTGGACGAAAGTGAAATTAAAGCGAATATGTGCAAAATCCTTAATGCAGAAGAACACTCTGACTTGATGGGATATTGGGTATTCTCGAAAGGTGTCGGAGGTACTACAGTTTTTGAAAATTGGGGAAATGGCGGCAGCGGATTGGATGCGCAAGTTTGTTTGCAGAATATAAGCGAAAATAAACCTGCCTGGGGAGCGGAACTTCCTGCAACTTATAATGGAGATAAGAGCCGCTTTGAACCAATTGAATGTCCTCATTCATACTAAAACTAGGAATATAATAATATGAGAAACAATATGATAACAAAAAAACTAATCAAATTTGCCCTGCTGTTTTTTCTTATCGGACTGACGGCTTGTGACAATAAACTGAATCCGGGATTTGATCCGGATGATTATGAACCGATTGTTCCGCCTGAACCTGTTAGAACAATGGATGCAATGGCTAGTGGCGAGCGAGTAGTACTTTCGGGTGCTTCGTTGACGGATATTGTTCTGAAATGGACGCCTACCGAGAAACACGGAAATACAGTATATCGTTATGAAGTATTGATTGATACGATCGGGGGAGACTTTACCAAACCGGTAGAAACGATCTTTTCTGACAATAACGGTTTGGAATCACAGTTGACTTTAACCCATTATCAGGCAAACACAATAGGTAAACTGGCTAAATTCCGTTGCAATACCAACGGCACACTGCGTTGGAAGGTGCGTGCTTATTGCGGATTGGATCAGGCTCTTAGTAGTCTGGAAGGTTATTTCGTAATTTTTATGATGGACGGCATTGATGATATGCCTTCTGAAAACGAGCCGGTTTATATCACTGGCGTGGGTACGGAAGATGATGGTGATGAAGCGGAAGCACAACAAATGCTCCGTCAGAATGAAGGAATCTATCAGACTTTCACTCAATTGAAAGCCGACCAGCCATTTATATTTATGTCTACTGTAGAAGGTCGCAAATGCTATTATTATGTAGACGACAACGGAGTGTTGCGTGAGCGTAATGATGGTGAAGACTATACAGTTACGGTTCCTCAATCAGGCATCTACCGGATTACCATTAATATGGGTGAACAAACGATCAGTTACGATGAAATAGGAGCTGTATATCTTTATAACCATTCGGGTGGGTATAGACAGGATTTCAACTATCTGGGATATGGCAAATGGGGTGTGAAGAATTATACTGCCCGGAAACAAACGGAAAGTTGGGCAGGAAGCGGTGAAACCCGTCATAGCTTTAAGATGGAAATCAACGGAACAACCTACCGTTGGGGACATAAGGAGAAAGATAAAGGGCAACCGAATCTGACTACCGACAACAGCTATTATAATTTATATCAACTGGCATTGGGCACAGATCCATGGGATTACAGTTTCCGTTTCTGCGACGAATTACTGCAATGGGGCGAAAAGCAGGGAAATGTCTATTATGCTACGGTGAAAACCGAGGTAACCCTCTATTTCAATGCAGAGTTTGGAACGTACACCCACCGTTGGGTAGCTTCGGAAACGAATGAAGATTAAAACTGAATAATAATATGAAGAACTATATAGTATCATTATCAAAAAGAGCTTTGTTGTTAAGCGGTGCACTGGCAATATTTACAGCTTGTGACGACGGCGATCTGGGAGACATCTACAAAGGTAATTCATCCGGTGAATATGTGTCGGATGTGAACTGGACAGATGCAGCCGACAAAAGTACGGGAACTTATATCAAATATTTCTATGAGAATGCCAGCGGACGGGATACCTTTTGCGGAAGCATTTACTGGGAAAAACCGAATACACCGGAAACCGGAGAACCGGCAAGCACGGGCGGTAGCGGCGGATGGTCGCAGGGACATGCATTGGACATCGTGATCGATGCTTATATCCGTCACGCAAACAATCCCGAATATCAAGCTCATTTGTATGAAAACATCATGAAACCTTTCCTGCCGGCTTTTGATGACTGGAATGAACATTGCGGTTATGGTGGCAAAGACTTCTGGAATAACTTCTATGATGATATGGAATGGATGGCACTGTCTTGTCTGCGGGTTTATGAATTGACTGGCGATCAGGATTACTACAGTGCGTTGATGAAGATGTGGAACCATATCAAGGGAGCGAAGAATGACTATAAAGGGGTAGGAGGAATGGCATGGAAAACGGATGCGCCGGCTTCACGTATGTCTTGTTCCAATGGTCCCGGTTGCCTTCTGGCTATGAAATTGTATCAACTTACCGTTAAGGAGGCTAAAGACGGCTGGGAAGAGCAGGCTGCTTATTACCTGAACTTCGCCAAAGAGGTATACAACTGGATGACGGCTTATCTGTGTGATATTTCCACCGGACAGGTATATGATAATCTTAGTATTAAAGATGACGGAACACCGGGAGATCCTGATAAAGTAGCCTTGTCTTATAATCAGGGAACATTTATGGCGGCTGCCCTGGAGCTGTACAACGCTACCGGTGAGGATGAATATCTTCGTAATGCGGTTGCTTTCGGCTCTTACCAGGTGAATAAGAAAATGGATTCCAACTATCCGGTATTCAGTGGTGAAGGAAATTCGGGAGATAATCTTTTATTCCGTGGAATATTTGTCCGTTACTTCCTGGATATGGTGAAACAGCCGACTAACAGCCTTTATCCGGAAAAGACCAAGAATAAGTTTATCGCTGCATTGCGCAGCTGTTCTGATGTGCTTTGGACGTTGGCTCATCCCGAAGGCTATTATGTGTGGGAGTACGACTGGGCAAAAGCACCGACCTTCGGTAATCGTGACAACAGGGAAGATCGCCTGACAATCTCCTTGAATGCGGAAGTCCCGGGAGCAACAATGATTGAAATCCGTGCTCGTTATGAAGACTGGGTACAAGGTAAAGCAACGGAAAAGGCCAACTGGGTCGGACCGGATTTCGGTAAGAAAGCAGAGGAATAAGATTGATTTATTACACATAGAAAATCGAAAAGAAAGATGATACATATAAAAAGAAATATTTGTCTGGTGGCTGTTTCTTGCACTCTTCTTGCAGGTATACCTTTGCAGGGTGTGGCGCAAACGGGAAGAACGGCAAAGGTGCAGGCCACACAAAGTAATAAAATAACAGTGTCGGGTACGGTATTGGACAAGACGACAAATGACCCGTTGATCGGTGTGTCTGTTGTCGTGAAAGGGGTGGCCAATGCAGGTACGATTACAGATATGGATGGTAAGTTTACATTGAAACTGCCTTATGCGGAAGCTCCGTTGGTGTTTTCTTACCTGGGTTACCAGCCACAGGAAATTGTTCCCGGTGCAAAGAAGGAACTGACTGTCTTACTACAGGAAGATACGAAAGCCTTACAGGAAGTGGTTGTGGTAGGTTATACCAAACAACGTAAAGAAACGATGATCGGTTCTGTTGCTACCATCACGACAAAAGATCTGACGCAAAGTCCTACTGCCAATATCAACAATGCGCTTGCCGGACGTCTGCCGGGGTTGATTGTAAACCAGTATGCGGGTGGTGAACCGGGTGTGGATCAAAGTGAATTGTTTATCCGTGGTAAGGCAACTTACGGTAACCAGAGTGCCATTGTCATTGTCGATGGAATCGAACGTGACATGAGTTACCTCGCACCGGATGAAATTGAAACATTCACTATCCTGAAAGATGCTTCGGCCACTGCCGCTTATGGTATCCGTGGTGCAAATGGTGTAATCGTTATTACTACCAAACGTGGTAAGGCAGCGGAAAAGGCAACCGTGAACCTGAAAGCCTCTATCGGTATTAACCAGCCGATCGGTTTCCCCGAATATTTAGGCTCTGCCGATTATGCAACTTTATATAATGAAGCCAGATTGAACGATGCCAAGATGACGGGCGCAGACATCAGCAGTTTGAACCTTTTCTCTCAACAGGCGATTGACAATTTCCGCCGTGCGAAAGGAGACAATTCCGATGGTTTGGGATATGACTGGGATTATTATGATTTTGCCTTCAAACCCGGTTTGCAGGAAGATGTCAGCCTCTCCATTCGTGGAGGTACGGACAAGGTACGTTATTATGTATTGGCCAATTACTTTTCACAAGGCGGTAACTACAAATATTCGAATGCCGGTGAATATGACTCGCAAACCAAGTTCACCCGTTACAACTTCCGTTCGAACATCGATATCAACATTAATCGTTATTTGAGTACCCGTTTGGATTTGGGGGCCCGTATTACCGACCGTAATGCACCGGGTACAACAGCCGGTCGCCTGATGACCATCTGTGCTACCCAGCCTCCATATCTGCCCATCCTGGTGGAAGAAAATGCGCATCCGCAGAATGAGGAATACATTCAGCAAAATCCTCGTGGAATGCTTTATGGTGACAATATCTACCGTTACAATCTTCTGGGTGAATTGAGCCGTACCGGTTATCTGAATGAAAAGAACACGTATCTGAATGGTAGTTTTGCCATGAATCTGGATATGGAATTTCTGACGAAAGGATTAAAAGCGGAAGTGATGTTCTCTTATGATGCTTCTGAAGGACGCTGGATTAATCGTAAACTGGATACTTACAAAGACGGTTATCGTGAATATCCGAAATATGCGACGTTTATGCCGATCGAAGGTTCGGATGCTTATATGGCAGGCGGACACTATATGGGTGCTTACAAAACGGGTAACAAATATGATATTGACCAGACTATTGGCAACGGATTCAGTCATAACGCTTCTGACGGACGTACTTATATACAGGCACGTTTGGATTACAACCGTTTGTTTAGCAACCGCCACGAAGTGACCGCCATGTTATTGGCAAACCGTGGTAACCGTACTGTTAACAATGAACTGGCTTATCATAGCCAGGGTATCACCGGACGCTTTGCTTATTATTATAATCAGAAGTATCTGATGGAATTTAACTTCGGTTACAATGGTTCCGAAAACTTCGCTCCGGGCAAACGTTACGGGTTCTTCCCAGCTGGTTCAATCGGTTGGGTAGTCTCTGAAGAGGAATTTATGAAAAAGGCTTCCTGGATTGACTTCCTGAAAGTAAGAGCCTCCTATGGTTTGGTAGGTAGTGACAACGTCAGCAGCC
>ULVY01031703.1_pt1 | contig 15937 bp, 10 predicted proteins | sample 1959861 | NCBI WGS metagenome assembly ULVY01 (sample SAMEA4835798, study PRJEB28245) | human gut metagenome | biome: gut microbiome; material: fecal sample | place: Denmark | collected 2008
AAGATGGTGTACACCTCCGATTCCGCGATTACGCAACTGGGATTTTATCCAACAGACGATAGCAATTACGGTTTCTGTGAGCCGCAATCTTCGAATGACAAGAAAACTATAACTTGCACGGGTAAGGATGGGGACGGCGTGCCTCAAGGCATTCGTCTGTATACAACGTCCGCTCCAACTCAGGTTTCTATTGAGATGAAGAACAGTGGTCCTGGCTCTAGGCAGGGTACGGCGTTCGGCGTTATTTTCTCGCAGGCTGTTGCGAAGATCACTGTAAACGGTTTGGCCAGTGGTGATACGAGCACAACATTTAGGGCTGGTGTTTCGAATAATGAAGTCGGAAGTCTTGAATCGGATTCGATCTCGTCGAATACGGCAGAGAGCAGTACTTTACCGATCCTCGCTAGCGCAGGTGTATCGAAAACAGTTCGCTTCTACTTGGAAGGTAATCCAAGTGACTGGTCTAAGTATGACGTGACATTCGAAGGTACTGACAATGGCAAGGCTGTTTCCAGCTCTGCGATTCAGATAGATGAAAATGGACGTCATTACGTTGACATGACTGTTGCGGCTGATCATACGGTGCAGGGCCACTTCACGGTGACTGCCCATCCGGATCCTTTGGGAGCGCCGGAACATCATAAGACCATCACCAAGAAGAATGGTGCCAACGATACGTACACGTTGAACCTCAACGTGACGGGCAAGCGGTCCAGCACTTCGCAAACCGTCTCCCAGCCAGTCGACATCGCACTAGTGCTCGATAACAGCGGCTCGATGGCCTACTGCATGAATGGTCATCAGCCCTCCTTCTTCGACCCGTGCGGAGGCGATAATGTTGTTCGCTCTGCAGCGCTGAAGGCGGCAGTGACCACTTTCTTAAATGGCGTTGATACGCAGAATAAGACAATCGCAAACGCTGCTAACAAAGTACAGGTTTCGTTGGTGAGCTTTGCTAAATCTGCATCTACGCTAAGCGAACTTACGTCTGACGTAACGACACTGAAAAAGGGGGTCGACAGCTTAAATCCCGAGGGTGCCACTAATACTGCGGCTGGTTTCAGCAAAGCTAAGTCCACCTTGGATAAGGACACGCGAACTAATGCAATCAAGTATGTAGTGTTCTTTACCGATGGTGTGCCGACTACGGATAGGACATTCAACAGTACTGTTGCGAACAAGACATTGACGACCGCTAAGCAACTGAAAGATGCGAATGTTGGTGTGTACAGCGTAGGCATCTTCTCTGGTGCTAACACGAGCGTAACTTCGTGCAATCGGCGGTCAGATGAGACATGCAAAGCCAATGTGTTTATGAATGCGGTGTCCAGCAATTATCCGAATTATGGAAGTGTTGCTTGGGATAATTCGTCTGGTGTAACGCTTAGTGGCGGCTCGAACAAGGGCTACTACAAGACCGCCAGTACGGCTTCTGAACTGTCGAAGGTTTTCGAAGACATTCAGCAAACTATTACGACCACCAACGGATATACCGGCGTGACCATTCAGGATACGCTGTCGGAATATGCTGAATTTGCTGATGCCAAGCCTGCAGAAACCGCAAAAGTGGTTACCAATGATGGCGCTAACGTAACTGCGGGATGGAATATCAATGTGAGTGGTAAGACGATTACCGCATCGCCGAAGAGCACGGAGCCACTTCCTAATGGTGTGACTTACACGCTGCAGTTCGATATCAAGCCTACGCAGAAGGCGTATGACGATTATGCGGCGAGCAAGAACGATGGAAAAGATGGCTACAACGGTGTGATTGGTAGCGCAGATTCCGACGCTGCCGGTAATGCCACGTCTGCAGGTAAGCCTGGTTTCTACACCAACGGCAGCGCATGCTTGGCCTACTCGGGTGACGGCGAAACGCACGACTGCAGTGATACGCCTTATACGGAACACCCTGTCGATCAGGTCAAGACCGGTGCCATCACAGTGCAGAAGAAGTGGGTTGATGCTGATGGCAAGGCGAGCTCAGAAGGCAATCCTGAATCGGTGACATTTACACTGCAGATCGACGGAAAAGATTCGAAACGCGAAGCTGTGGCAACGGCTGGCACGGAGTGGAAGGCATCCTTCGAAAACCTAGCTCCCGGTCATCACACTTATAAGGTGATTGAAAAGGCTGTTGAAGGCTACGAAACTTCTTACGAGAGCCAAGACGTGGCAATCACTGCCGACGAGCTATGGAAAGCCAAGCCCGATGCGAATACGGCTGACAATGTGAAGAAGTGGACGGTCACTGTCACCAACACTCACAAGAAGTCGACTCTGGCTGAGGGTTCGATCAAGGTGTCCAAGAGCATCAGCGGTCGTAAATGGAAGAAAGGTGACTCCTTCAACTTCACCATTATCGGCACGGATCCAACTCCGAACGCTCCATTGCCTGATGATCCAGCTTCCGTCGCGATCGGCACGAATACCGCAAATCACGAGGCGAGCTTCAACAAGATCGAATACAAGACCGCTGGCACCTACACCTACACGGTGAAGGAAACCAAGCCCACCAACGCCATTGTCGGCCTGCACTATTCCCAGGCGGAATACACGGTAACCGTGACGGTTCCTGCCGATATGGGCACGCCAACAGTGAGCATCAAGCAAGTCAAGGACGACAACGGCAAGCCTGTTGATAATCAGTCTGCGAATGTCGCCAAATTCACCAATACGTATGTGGCGGTGTCGGCGTTGCCGTTGACGGGCGGAACGACGGATCGTCAGTGGCTGTTCGTTGGCGGTGTGATCGGCGGACTCGCGGTGCTGCTTATCGGCGCTGCCGAAATTTGGAATAACAAGAAGCGACTCGTCTGAGTTGCTGTGTGAGGCCGGAATGCCTACCAGCTTGAGGGCATTCCGGTCGGCAAATCAAAATTTGCGGATCGCGGGAGCAAGTTGGGTTCCCGCCTCCCGCGATTGCAAAAACAAGTAATCAAACAATAAGGAAGAGAGGATTCTCATGAAGATGAGGAAACTTTTCGCCGGCATCGCCGCCGCGGCGACGCTGCTGGGTGGCATGGCCCTGGGCGCAACCAGCGCACAGGCCGATGACGCTGCTGGTACTCCGGTAACGGGCGTAGCAACGTTCACGTTCACCGCTGAAACCGCTGAACAGCTGACCAACGCCAACCTGAAAGCATACAAGATTGGCGATTATGTTCAGTATGGTTCCGGCGAGAACGTTGCTTACGGTGTGGTGACGAATTCTAACAATAAGACTGCCGTTGACTCCGCGTTGAAGGCTGCCGGTGTGGATACTACGGATTCTGAGGTGGACCATCTGGCCGCAGCCCTGAATGCCGGCACTCTGGATGTTTCTGCTGCTCGTCCGTGGGCTTCTCCTGAGAAGACCCGTAAGTTTGCTAATGCTCTGGAGAGTGAAGGCAAACTAACTGCTGTGACGTCGTTCACTCTGGGCAAGCCAGTTCCTGCTACGAATGGTAGTGCGGATGCTAAATACACTGCTACCGCGACCCTGCCTGCAGGTATCTATGTGTTCATTGATTCCGCGGCTGCCACTGGTTCTGTGACCAAGGCAATCCCGATGATTGTCGCTTCCGGCACCGTTAACGCTGAGAAGAAGGTTCTAACCGATCCGACTGCCGCTGCCACCGTGAACATGAAGAACACCAACAACCCCGAAAAGACAAAGGAAGTCAATAAGACTTCTGCTGCCATCGGTGACACTCTGACCTACACCCTTACCGGCGTTGTCGCGAACCCGGCTCCGACCGCGTTCAAGTTCACCGATACTCCGAGCAAGGGTCTGACCATCAAGGCTAACAGCTTCCAGTTCTTTACGGAGGAGGCTAATGCGGAGCGCCAAGCTGAACCTGCGAGCAACTTCAGTGTTACCCCGACTGGTGATTTCACGGGTAATGGTACCGCATCTTTCGATGTCGAGGTGGAGAATCCGTCCGCTTATGCAGGCAAGAAGATTGTGGTCACCTTTGAAGCAGTGATCAATGACGAAGCTGACGTCGAGAATGGTGTCGTCAACAAGCTTGACAACTATGGCACCTCGGTTCAGGTCCCGACCACGTTTGGCAAATTCGAATTCACCAAGGTGGATCCTGATGGCAAAGGCATTGAGAACGTTACCTTCCAGGTAAAGGACGGTGACACCACGCTGTACTTCGTGAAGCAGAAGGACGGTTCCTACAAGAAGGCTGCTTCTGCTGCCACTTCGGGCGCAACTGCTGATGTCAAGACTGGTGCTGATGGCAAGCTGTCTTTCACCGGTCTTGATAAGACCAAGATCTACACCGTCACGGAAACTGTGCGCGCCAGCGATGCCTACCTCAACATCATGCCGAGCTTTACTGTGTCTTTCAGCAAGGAGGACGGTTCAGCTGTTCTGACCGCCACTTCCGATCCGTGGGGCCTGGTCGACACGTCTGCTAAGACCGTGAAGAACATCAAGTCCATCACCCAGCTGCCGCTCACCGGCGCTGCGGGAACCATGCTGTTCACCGTTGTGGCTCTGCTCGTGGCTGGCGCTGGCGTGACCATCGCCATCAAGTCTCGTCAGAACGCCGAGGCCTGATCGCCCATCTCTGACGGTGTTCGATAAGAACACCAATCCAGAGTGATTTAAGGTCGACCCATTATGGGTCGGCCTTTTTGTATTGCTCTGTATTTCATGTGGGATTGCTTGGATTGCGCCATATTACGTTGCTTTGGACGTGCCACCCGATGTGGGTGGGCATTGCATTTTTCGAGGGTATAAGGAGTTTCGGTGGGATGTGTTGCAACAAACGGAATCTGGAAACGTGAACCGTTATGGGGCTGTTAGTCAGGGGAGTGAAGTGGGGGTATTGCACGGAAGGAGGGCCATAGAATCGCAGGCACATCCGCAAAAGAAAGCAACGAAGCATCAATGGGAGGTATTGCGATGCGCAGTGGGGGAGCATTCAGTGACGAGGAGATTCAGCTGTTGCGTGGATTGCCGGCTGTTTCCAATGTGACTCGTGATCGTATCACCTATTCCGACACATTCAGACAGGTGTGCACTATCCGATATCTTGCGGGGGAGTCGCCCACCAAGATCTTCCGCGAAGCGGGTCTGCCGCCGGAATTGGTTGGTTACAAGCGTATCGAGCGCAGTGTGGCGCGGTGGAAGGATGCGGCCATCAAGTCGGTGAGCGGCAGCGACACCATGACCGATGGTGAGATCATAGCGCAGCTTGCGGCGCGGTATAAGCGTGCGTTGGCGACGAGGCGGAGTCTTGAAGACATCGCCAATACGGCCACTGAGCCGAAGCCTGCCGCAACGGCTGCGTCGAATGACGTTCATCCGTTGTCTCTCGGACTGTTCGACGGTGATACGGCCGGCATTATTATCAGGCAGCAGGCTCGTCGTATCGACGAGCTCGAGCGCGATGTGGTGAGGTTGCGCAACAAGCTGGACAAGGAAGTCGGGCCCAATCCTGCCTCCGCTGAGGCCTGACTTATGCTATCTAGCTTATAGATGGCGGATGGTGCGCCTTATTTGCCAGTTCAGGGGTACAAAACATGCCCCCGAACTGTCTATTCCCGTCCAACACCCGCCATCTATAAGCCAGACGGGCCCGGGGATCGGTCCGATCAGGAGATCAAAGCCTCGAGACTGTCGAAGTCCAGCACTTTGCCGTGCCGTGTGGGGAAGGATTCGCTGCCGCCATAGACGACGAACCGATGGTCTGTGTCCACTCCCATGATCGGCGCGAGATCCTCCAGGTTCTCGAAAGCGCTCGGCCGGTACGTGGCGGACGATTTGGCCTCGATTGCGTACAGTGGCCTGTCACCCTTCCGATGCCCAGCAGATTGGCCGCCAAGCCAGTGTCATAGAAGTATAGTTTTAGAAAATCGCTCATGCTTAAGCGCACTAGGTAGGGTGCAAAGTCCGTCCGGAACGCCATATAATGTCCCTGTACTAGGTGGTTCAAGGGGGCTTAAACTGATGGCAGGCATTTTGCGAGGGGGCACGTGCGGCGGGTCGAGAAGCAGCGGGTCGCAAGATACACGCACCTACGTTCCGCCGACGTTCGCCGAGGCGACCGATGTGTCCGAAGAGATTCGCGAGCGTCGCGCCGACGTGGGTAGATCCATTGCCCTGCGTGTGCTTGCGGCGGTGCTGATTTTCTCCGCAATCGGCATTGGTTTTTTCCCGAAAGTGCTGCAATACCAGTCCGCGCAAAAGCTGGCGAGCACGTCCGCCCGTTCCGAGCAGAGCGTCGCGGGCTGGCCGTATCCGCAGGCCGACGAGGCATTCGCCGCAGCTGGGGCGTACAACAAGCGTCTCGCCGAATCGGGGCAGCCGGTGATTGGCGAGGCTGAGGATCCGCTCGCCGAGTTGTACAACAACAATCAGTCCGACTCCAGCGACGGTTCCGGTTCCAGCTCGACGGGCGCAGACGCCACTGGCGATGGTAACAAGGATTCCGCTAGCTCCAAAGACGCGGAATACCAGCGTTTGCTGGATACTGGCGATGGCGTGATGGGTTCCATCCGCATTCCAAAGATTTCTGTGGATTTGCCGATTTACCATGGCACGTCGGAGCAGACGCTTGCGTCCGGTGCGGGGCATTTGTATGGCAGTAGTCTGCCGGTGGGTGGCAAGGATACGCATGCGGTGATTACCGGACATCGGGGTTTGGTTGAAGCCTCAATGTTTACGCGTTTGGATGAGATACGGGTTGGTGATTACTTCTATATCGATGTGATGGGCCATACGCTTGGCTATATGGTGGATCGTATTACCGAAATCGAACCTAACGACACATCGCAATTGAAGATTACCTCTGGCGAGGATCGGGTCACGTTGATGACATGCACTCCGTACGGTGTGAATACGCATCGTCTGTTGGTTTCGGCATTACGTTCCGCCATTCCCGAAGAGATTCCCGCGGAGGATGATGCGGCAAAAGATGTGCGTGTGATTGCGGGCGTGGTGTCAGCTGCCACGTTGCTGGTCGGTTTGTTGTTGGTTTGGCTGCTCCGCTGTCCGTGGTATGTCCGTAGGCATGCCGCTTGGTGGCCAAAGCGCAACTAGGGGTTGATGGCGTTAATGTTGCACTTGACAGATGCTTTTTTGTCGGGGAAAATTCTGAAAGAGACATGACAACGTTTGCTTATAGTTTTTGCATCGCGATTTACGGGGGTAAGAATACTCTAGAATCGCGATGATATGTGCGATTTCAAGGAAAGTATATCCCCTTGATTACCTCGTTGGGAGGGTATGTATCCCTCTGTTTTTCTCCTTAAGGTTTAGGCAACGAAGCGATTGTCGGACGGTATGTGAAGCGAAGACGCATCAAATATACCGGTCGAAGGAGGAAGGTATTTCCCGATTGCTTAACGGTACAAGGGGGTAGGCGTATGAGACACGTCTTTGAGCGAAACAGGGCAAGGGGCACAGGTCTGTTCACGCGTCGTGTCATTGCGGCCGTCGCGACGGTCGCAATGCTCGCCGGCGTGGGGTGCGTCACTGCTTCGTCAGCGGCGGCGGAAGATGCCACGGGAGCCTTGGAACAACAAATCGAGCAGCCGGTATTGCAAGAATCTGGGCAAGAGGATTCACAGCCGGTGGAACAAAATTTGATGGTGGGAGAAGAGCAGCCGTCAGAGCAAGAGCAGCCGTCAGATCAAGAGGCTTACCAGCAAGTCGAACAAGAAACGGAACAAGAAACGAAAGAAGAGACTGAGCAGTGGGTTGAGCAGGAGGTTGAACAACAATCTGAACAACCTGATGAGCAGCCAGTTACGTTGTCCGCTCAACCGATTGCGCGAGCAAATCGGGCGCAGTCGGTTGCGCAGAACGAGACCGGTTCCCAGTTGGGCGCTCCGGAGAAGCATAAGCGCATCAAGAAGAACGATAATGGCAGTTACACCGTGAACGTGGATGTGAAGGGCGCTTCCAGCACCACCACGGTCACCACCACCCAGCCGATCGACTTCACGCTGGTGCTGGATGTGTCCGGTTCGATGGACGATCCGATGAGTAAGACGGATCGGACCAAGCGGTTAGACGCACTGAAAGAAGCGGTTAAAGCATTTCTTGATGAAGCCGCGAATACTAATACGGAGGCCGGTTCCGAACTGGTTCGCGTTGGACTGGTGAAGTTCGCCGGCGATAAAACGGACAAAATCGGGGATGACATGTACCGAAGTGGTGGGTACACCTACAACTACTCCCAAATCGTTAGCAATCTGACTGCGGATATGAACGGTCTGAAGAACAAAGTCAGCAAACTCAAAGCCGCTGGCGCCACCCGAGCCGACAATGGATTCAATCTTGCGGCCAAGATGATGGGCAGTGCTCGAACCGATGCGAAGAAGGTCGTTATCTTTTTCACGGATGGTTCGCCTACATCGTCTAGTGGCTTCGAGGGTAAAGTGGCAAATAAGGCCGTCGAAGCTGCCAAGGAATTGAAAGATGGTGGCGCCACGGTGTATTCCATCGGTGTTTTTTCCGGTGCTGATCCCTCCTCGATCCAAGGTAACGAGAACCAGTTCATGCACGCGGTGTCCAGCAATTTCCCAAAGGCAACGAAATACAACCAGCGCGGTGAAGGGAATATCAAAGCCGGCTATTATAAAAGCGCGACGAACGCTTCGGAGCTGAATGCCATCTTCGACGAGATTGAGAAGAGCGAGACCACCACATCCGCATACACCAAGGTGACCATGGAGGACACGCTCTCCGGCTATGTCGAGCTTGCGGATAGCAACTACAAGGTCGTTGCCAAGGATGCTTCCGGCAAGGTGGTCTCCTTGACTAAGAATGTCGATTACACCTTGACGTATGATGCGAGCACGAAGAAATTCACGGTCGCATTCCTGAAGCCTCTGGTCAACAACGTGACATACACGCTGGAATACAACGTGAAACCCACGCAGAAAGCGTATGACGAGTATGCCGCCAACCTGAACGCCGGTAAGGATGGATATGACGGCGTAAAGGGTAACGCGAACACCGATCTGCCGGGAAACGCCACGTCCTCGAACCAGCCGGGTTTCCATACGAACGATTCCGCATGCCTGTCATACACGGCCGATGGCGTGGATCATGCATGCGGCGGCAATCCGTATCCGCATCCGGTGATCCAGGTGGTTTCCTCGACGCTGCATATCGAAAAGCAGTGGAGTGGAGACGGTGACAAGCCGGAAAGCATCACGGTGGATATCAAGCAAGGTGGCAATAGCTACAAGACAGTCACGTTGAAGCCGGATGCGAACGGAAACTGGTCCACGGATGTGATCATTCCGGCCGGTGCCGCGAAAACGTACACGGTGACGGAAACCGAACCGGAGAACCATCAGTGGCAGGCCTCCTACCAGCACAAAGTCGGCAATGGTGCTCTCGCTGACGGCAATGTGGTGACGGTGCCGGAATCCACGGCATCGCAGAACGCCACAGTAGTCATCACCAACACGTTGAAGACGGCCACGTTGAAGAACGCAATTGGCGTGAAGAAGGAGCTGGTCGGCCGCGATTGGAAGGATTCCGACGAGTTCACTTTCAAGCTGAAGGCAGACGATTCCAATCCAGACGCGCCGATGCCAGCTTCCTGCAAGAACCAGTCGGCGTGCACGGTGACGGTGAAACGCGATTCGTCTGACGATCACGTTGCTTACTTCGGCGACATCACGTATGACGCAGGTGAAGCCGAGTACACATATCTTGTGACGGAGAACGCTGGTAATGTTTCCGCAATGTATTACTCGCAGGCGGAATACCGGGTGGTCGTGTCCGTGATGAAAGACGGAACGTCCGGTGAATGGAGGGCCGTTGTCGAATCCGTGACCCAGCTGAAAACCGATTATGGTGTCGCTGGTTCGAATTGGGATAGTACCCGGCCAATGCTGTTCACCAACAAATACATTTCGGCATCGTCGCTGCCATTGACGGGCCGCATGGGCGCGGAACGATGGTGGCAACTGGCGGCGAGCGGGATTGGCGTGCTGGCATTGCTGGCCGTCGCTGCGGCCGACCAGTGGAGACGCAAGAAGCGGCTCGGCTGAACAACACAGGATTTGCGGATCGCGGGGGCATGTTGGGTTCCCGCCTCCCGCGATTGCAGAACACAGTAACCAACAATTAGGAAGAGGAGATTCTCATGAAGATGAGGAAGCTTTTTGCAGGGCTGGCCGCCGCGGCAACGTTGCTGAGCGGCATGGCCATCGGCGTCGCCGCCGCACAGGCTGATGATGCTCCATTGCTGCAAGTTAACCACGCACAGGAAGGCCATACGTACACGCCATACAAGTTTGCCACGTTCGAGAATCCTGGCGATGGCTCGGTCGAAGTGAAAACGGTTGACGCATGGAAGGGAGCTGTGACCACCGCTGCTGACGCGGCTGATGGAAGTCACAACGGCATCCCGACAGAGTACAAGGATAATCCAGCCGCCTATGTGGCGACGTTCACTGCGGATCAGCTCCGTGTCTTCGCCAAGACCTTGGCTGGGATTACTCCGCCGGCAGGACCTGATGGTACTGGCCTGACCGTAGCCAAGGATCAGGCAAATACGAGCCAGGTGGTCAATGTGAACGGAGAAGGCTGGTATCTGGTGAAGGATACGTTCACCAAGGCTGGCGAAACGACTGTGACGTCGGGGACTCCGGCTGTGGTGGCCACCACCGTCAATGGACTGTCCAATCTGAGGATTGCGGCCGATACGACGACCGGTCAGGGCAACATCACGACTGAAGGCCAGTTCAACGCGAAGAACGCGAATCCGACCGACGAGCCGCTCAAGTTCGCCCGGATGAATGACGTGGATGTGAACGGTAAGAGCGTAAAGGTGGGCGACACCGTGGACTTCACTGTGGCCGCGGACGTTCCTCATGCTGCGGCTGGCTGGGATGCGTACCCCTTTACCATTACCGATACCGCGTCCAAAGGTTTGCAGATTGCGGCAAAGAGTGCCTTCACGGTCCAGTTCGGAGATCATACTACTGTGGATCCCGATCTGTACACGATAACGCAGGAAGGCAATGCTCAATCCGGCACCACCACGACCATCTATTTTGCCGATGCCACAACGCTGGCCGGTAGGACGATCGTCGTGTCGTACCAGGGCACCGTCACCAAGGATGCGTTGGATGGCTTGAGCGGCAGTGTGGACAACAAGGCCACAATCACCACCAAGGATGGTACCAGCGGTGAAGGCAAGACTGTCCTTAAGACCTACGGTTTCCAGTTCACGAAGATTGGCAAGGAAGGGAATGAGGCCAAGCCTCTAGCCGGCGCCAAGTTCGTTGTCAAGAATGCGGAGGGCAAGTTCCTTAAGCAGGCTGAGGACGGTGCGTGGTCGTTTGTTTCCGATCAGAATGATGCCAAGACGTTCACTACTGAGAATGATGGTTTGGTGAAGGTCGCGGGTCTTGCGGCGGGAACCTACACGGTTGTGGAGACTCAGGCTCCGACCGGCTACGCCCAGAACTTCAGGGTCACTTTCAATGTGGAGATCACAGATGAAGGTCTCGTCACCTTCGAGCCGGATGCCCTTCGTCAGGTCCAACCGGTCGATAACACCACTGCGAATGCCACCGCTACCGTGCTGAACGTCAAGTCTGTCACTCAGCTGCCGCTGACCGGTGCCGCGGGAACCGTGTTGTTCACCGTCGTGGCGCTGCTGGTGGGTGGCGCTGGCGTGGCTGTGGCGGTCAAGAGTCGTCGCCGCACGTACTGAGCGCATGCGTTCGGTGTGAGTGAGTTGTGAATTGACTCACTCACAATAAAAGTCAATGCGGGCGGTTGTGGGTATTCCATAATCGCCCGCATTGATGTGTGACCGACCGGTTGAAGTGATATACGGTCAGCAATATTTGAAAAGCTGCTTGTGAGAAGTCGGATATACACTTGCTTCATCACGGGGTATAGCAAAGGGGGTAAAACGATGCGCGGTGGAGGATCATTCAGCATGGAAGAGCTCCAAATGTTGCGGGATCTGCCGGCGGTGGCTAACGTATCGAAAGACCGCATCACGTACTCCAACGCTTTCAAACAGGTGTGTGTCATACGGTATCTTGCGGGGGAATCGCCGACCAAAATCTTCCGCGAGGCGGGATTGCCGCCGGAACTGATTGGGTATAAACGTATAGAACGAAGTGTGGCGCGTTGGAAGGCTGCCGTCCTCAAATCCGTGAGTGGTAGCAGTAACATGAGTAACGGCGAAATCATTACGGAGCTCATCAACCTGTATGTTCATGCGGTGACGCGCAAGGGGAAACTCGACGACATCGCAGGAATCGTCAATCCCGATAAGGCGAACATTGGAAATGCTCCGCATCCGCTGGACGGGGCGAACGTGTCGGGGGGGGGATATATCCGCTGACGTGCCCGTCCCGTCCGATGCGGCTGCCATCGCCGTGCCGCCTGCACCTCTCAGCGCGAGCAGCGGCCTTGACAGCGAGACGGCGCTTGTCATCATCAAACAACAGGCTCGGCGCATCGACGAGCTGGAACGCGAAAACGAATCGCTCCGTGGCAAGCTGAAAACCTTGGCAAGCTGACTCCACCCGTCGCAAAGCGTTTTTTGGAAAAGATGCGAATCTGCCACATATAGCGCATTTCGCGGTGCGAACAACGGCGGAGATTGTGCGGTTGGCGCGGTAGGGTGTGAACATTATGACTTTTGGGAATACGAAAACCGGAAAAACTGGTACAAGCACGTCCGAAGCGACGGAAACCGCGCAAATCAAATCCGTCGAAAGCCTCGACAAAGGCAACGACATGGAACGCGGCCTGAAAAACCGCCACGTCCAATTCATCGCCATCGGCGGCACCATCGGCACCGGCCTGTTCCTCGGCTCCGGCAAGTCGATCGCGCTGACCGGACCGAGCATCATCCTCGTGTACATCGGCGTGGGCCTCATCATGTTCCTGCTGATGCGCGCCATCGGCGAAATGATGTACAGCGACCCAAGCCAGCACACCTTCATCAACTTCATCACGCGCTATCTCGGCCGCGGGTGGGGCAAGTTCGCCGGCTGGACGTACTGGATCGTGCTCATTCTGACCGGCATGACCGAAATCACAGCCGTCAGCACGTATTTCGTCACGTTCTTCGGTACGTTCGGCATAGACCTCAACGCGTGGAAATGGCTTATCGAACTGTGCTTCCTCGTGGCGCTCACCGGCATCAATCTCATTGCCGTGAAAGTGTTCGGCGAGGCGGAATTCTGGTTCTCCATGATCAAAATCACGCTGATTGTGGGTCTGATTGTCACCGCCGTGGTGATGCTGTTCCTCGGTTTCAGCTACCCGGCCACGCATATCGAAGGCGTGGACGGCACGGTCTCCGGTGCCACTGTGAGCCTTACGAACATTACCGACGGCTTCCAGCTTGCGCCGAATGGCTGGATGAACTTCTTCATGAGCTTCCAGATGGTGTTCTTCGCCTACCAGCTCATCGAATTCGTGGGTGTGACCGTGTCCGAAACCCAGAACCCGCGCAAAGTGCTGCCGAAAGCCGTCAACGAGCTGATCATGCGCATCCTCATCTTCTACGTGGGCGCGCTCGTGGCCATCATGGCGATCGTGCCGTGGCGCAACTTCCACCAGAACGCGGACGGCTCGTTCGGCTCCCCGTTCATCATGGTGTTCAAATACGCTGGCCTCGACTGGGCCGCCGCGCTCGTGTTCTTCGTGGTGATCACCGCAGCCGCGTCGGCACTCAATTCGCTGATCTACTCGGCGGGCCGCCACCTGTACCAGCTTGCGCAGGACTCCGAATCGCCCGCTATGCAGCGCCTCGGTGAGGTGTCGGATCACAAGGTGCCGGCGAAGGCGATTATCGTGTCCGGCTGTATGATCCTGTTCTCCCCGCTGATCAACGCGATCCCGGGTATCTCCAGCGCGTTCGTGCTGTTCGCCTCCGCAGCCAGCGCCGTCGTGATCTTCATCTACGTGCTGACGATGCTTGCGCACCGCCGCTACCGTCAAAGCGCCGACTTCCTGCCGGACGGCTTCGTCATGCCGGCATGGCAGGTGTGCGACTGGATTGCGATTGCGTTCTACGTGTTCGTGTACGTCACGCTGTTCCTGTCCGCAGATACGCGCGGTTCCGCCATCGCCGGCCTGCTGTGGCTCGTCGTGTTCGGCGGCTACTGCCTGCTGCACGAGCGATTCCAGAACCGCGACCTGAAGGCGGCTCTAGGGAAGTAGACGTATTGCCTGTCGCTGCGGTATGCGTGGCATGCGCGTGTTGCGCTACGTGCCGCGCATCTGACGAAAGAGGGTCGGTGGAAACCTTGCGAAAATGTGCGTTTCCACCGACCCTCGTCGTGTAATCGCAATAAAACAGTGCGAAACGTTAGTGCACGAATCGTACGAAATCGGCGCGAATCAGCCGATGTAGTCGGCTTCGTTCGTCGGGCTGGACGGCACGGCGTGATCTTCCGTCACCTTGCCCAGGCCGGACAGGTACGCTTCACGGCCCGCCTCGATCGCGTTCTTGAAGGCGCGCGCCATCAGCGGAATGTTGCCGGCGGAAGCGATTGCTGTGTAAGCCATCACCGCGTCCGCGCCCATCTCCATGGCCTCCGCGGCCTGGCTCGGCCGGCCGATGCCCGCGTCGATGATCACCGGAACGTTGGAGTTCTTGATGATCACCTCGATGAAGTCACGTGCGCGCAGGCCCTTGTTCGAGCCGATCATCGCGCCGAGCGGCATCACGCAAGCTGCGCCCGCGTCCTCAAGACGCTTCGCTGCGATCGGGTCCGGGAACATGTACGGCATGACCACAAAGCCCTCCTTGGCCAGCTTTTCCGTGGCCTTGATGGTCTCCTCGTTGTCTGGCAGTAGATACTTCGCCTCGTGCTCGATTTCCACCTTCACGAAGTCCGTCTGGCACACTTCGCGGGCCAGACGTGCGATGCGCACCGCCTCCTCGGCGTTGCGCGCGCCCGACGTGTTCGGCAGCATGGTGATGCCCTTCGGAATGTAGTCGAGCAGGTTGTTTTCGGTGGTGCGGCAGCGGCGCAGCGCCATGGTGACGATCTGCGTGCCCGCGTTCTCGATGGTCGCCTTGATGAGGTTCAGGTCGTAACGACCGGAACCGAGGATGAAACGGCTCGTGAACTTGTGGCCGCCGAGAATCAACGGATCGGCGTCTCCTGTGGCGATCTCGTCGTACGCGTGCGCGTCTGGCTCTGGCAGAATCGCCGTGTTCGTGGTGGTGCCGACCAGCTCGTCAAGCGTGGCGTTCGGTGCGGCCGCAACATCGGCTGCTGCGGTGGTGATGGTGTTTTCGGTGCTCATCGTCGGTTCCTTTCGTTGGGGTGTTTGGTGTTGCTGTTGTTGCGATTGCTGTGCTGCTGTTGTGTTGCCGTTGCGTCGCTGTTGTGTTGTGTGCAACGTGCGTTTGTAATCGCAATAAAAATTTCGATTACGGCAGTGGAGTAACGTAGCAGTGCGTCAGGCGTCTTCCTCGCCGAGGATCAGTCGCGTGATCATGTTCGCTTCGTGGCAGGCGACCACGCCCACGCGCGGCGCCATCAGGCCGGCACCCGGTACCGGAGCCGTCTCGCCATCGCCACAGAAGTAGAAGTTCTTCGAAACGCGACGCGTGCTCACCAGGTTGGAGCTGCGGAAGCCGGCCATGCCGGACGCGCTGACGAGCTTCTTGCCCGGCAGATTCTCCAGCACCGCGTTGACGAGCATCGTCTTGTTTTCCGGCACGTCGAACGCCTCGCAGATGATGTCCTCGTTTTCGAACAGCGTCGGCACGTTCTCGTCGGTCACCTTGACGGTGTCGATGGTGATGTCCGTGAACGGGTTGATTTGGCGCAGATTGCTGCGCAGCGCCTCCGTCTTGTACTGGCCGAGGTCCTTCAGGAAATACTGCTGGCGATTCAGGTTCGTCATATCCACGCGGTCGAAGTCGATCAAGTGCAGGTGGCCGACGCCGATGCGGGTCAGCGCCACCGCGATGGTGGAGCC
>ULVY01046322.1_pt1 | contig 15917 bp, 13 predicted proteins | sample 1959861 | NCBI WGS metagenome assembly ULVY01 (sample SAMEA4835798, study PRJEB28245) | human gut metagenome | biome: gut microbiome; material: fecal sample | place: Denmark | collected 2008
CTTATTTATACCATAGGTATTACGTTATGTAGTATCTATGGTTTTTTTGTATCCCAATAATAAATAACAGTAAATAAAAGATGAGAGTGTAACAATGAATTGGAATGGAGATAAGAGTATAAAGATGAATTTAGATAAAACGGGAAAATCGGATAAAACAGGAACTACAAATAAGGATATTAAATATGATGATATATTATTGAATGGCAATGCAGGAACTACAAATAAAAATTCAGGCATTAAACCGAATGTTAAATATAATGATATATTGTCTAAGTTAGATAAATATAAAGATGAAAATATAGTACCTATGCATATGCCGGGGGCTAAGAGAAATAAAGAATTAATTGAGTTATATATGGGTGATATGGGAAATCCATATGAGAAAGATATAACGGAGATTAATGGTTTTGATAATATGCACAATGCCGAAACTATTATTAAAGATGCGTTTGATGAGGCGGCGGAGCTTTATGGAGCTGATGAGAGCTGGTATCTGGTAAATGGAAGCACTGCAGGTAATATGTCGGCAATATGCGGAGTTACCCATAAAAATGATGTTGTTATAATGGCAAGAAACTGTCATATATCAGTTTATAATGCAGTTATCCTCAATGAACTGAATCCTGTGTATATTTATCCAGAATATGATGAGGAATATGGGTATTATAAGGGGATAACATTAAAAGAAATTAAGGACATTGTGGATAAATACAGCTCAGACCATGACAGAAATGATATTAAAGCCGTGATACTTACATCACCAACTTATGAGGGAAATGTATCTGATATTAAATCAATAGCAGAGTATCTTCATCAATATAATATTCCATTGATTGTTGATGAGGCTCATGGTGCACATTTTAATTTCTCGGAAAGCTTTCCACAGTCAGCAGTTAAGTGTGGAGCTGATATAGTAATTAACAGTGTGCATAAGACACTTCCATCGCTTACACAGACAGCAATTATGCATATTAATTATGGAATAGTTGATGTAGAACGTATAAGAAGGTATTGGAACATATACCAGTCGACAAGTCCATCGTATATATTAATGTCTTCCATAGCAAGAAGCTTAAGCATTGTTAAGAATGACGGTGATAAATTATTTGCTGAATATGTTGATAAGCTCACTATTTTAAGATATGGATTGTCAGAATTAAAGCATATCAGGTTAATAAAGACGGATGACATATCAAAGCTTGTATTAGGATATAAAGATGCAAAATGGTTATATGACACTTTATTTTATAAATATAAAATCCAGCTTGAAATGTCATCTATAAAGTATGTGATAGCGATGACATCAATATTTGACTCGCAGGAGTATTATGATAGATTTCTTGCGGCATTAAAAGAGATAGACGAAGAATTAGATAATAGAGTTCTTGCGGCATTAAAGGAGATAGACGAAGAAATAGATGAGAGTAGGAGTAAATATAATAATAGAAGTAAAGATAAGATTTTAATTAATGATGAGGATAATGGTAATAAGGTAAATATTGCCGATTTCAGGGATGAGCAGACTTTAACAATTGCACAAGCATTTAACAGGCGGGATTTATCAGGTTGTGATGAAATTCAGATGAATAATGAGAAGATATATGGTAAGATAAGTGGAGAGTCAGTGTATGTATATCCACCGGGAATACCGATATTATGTCCGGGAGAGGTTATTACACGAAAGATTATTGCAATACTTCAGGCGGCTGGTGAGGCAGGTCTGGAGGTTGTAGGTGTAAAAGAAGGAGCTTTGTTATGCCTGAGATAGCATTTTTAATGGGAAAAAGTTCAAGTGGTAAAGATAATATATTTAAGGCTTTAGTTGGTGATAAGGAGCTAAATCTTAAGACTGTTATTATGTATACAACAAGACCTATGAGAGCTGGAGAAAAAGAAGGTGTAGAGTATTATTATGTAGATAATGAGAAGGCATTGGAGCTTGAAGCGGCGGATAAAGTAATAGAAATGAGGACATATAACACGGTATATGGTGAATGGAAATATTTTACAGTTGATGATGGGCAGATCAGGCTTGGAAGCGGTGACAAGTACATTGTTATAGGTACTATTGAGGCTTACAATAAATTTTGTGCATACTTTGGAAAAGATGCAATATTACCGATATATATAGAAGTCGATGATGGAATAAGGCTTATGAGAGCTATCAACAGGGAACAGAAGCAGGAAGTACCACAGTATGAGGAAATGTGCAGGCGTTTTCTTGCAGACAGTAAAGATTTTTCGGAGGAAAAGATTAAGGAAGCCGGAATTAATCAGAGATTTAGCAACGATGGAACAATAGAGGATTGTATAAGGGACATCAAAGAGGCAATTAAACAGCAGCTTTTATAAATGCAGTAAGAGTGAGTTGGCTTGAATTGTATTAATGATATTTATATGATACAATTATATGATGGTGGACACGAAAGAGAGTAAAGTTATGGATATAAAGATTAATGATATACAGACATCATCTTCAGTTCAGCAGGTGAAGAATACAGAGAGTACGGACAGTAGTTTTAAGTTTACTCTTATTAGTAATATAGAAGAAAAGGATCTTCAGGAAAAGCTTGGCAGTATGATGGAACAGATTACTGAGCAGGGTGAGAAGATTGCAAAGCATATGGATATTAAGGATATGCGAAAGTACAGGGAGCTTGTTAAGGGGTTTCTTAATGAGGTTGTTAACCGTTCCCATAAGTTCTCAAGAGAGAACTTTCTTGATAGACGAGGCAGACACAGAGTATATGGTATTGTTAAACTTGTGGATAAGAATCTTGATGAGCTGGCAGGAGAACTTGTTAAAGAAGAGAAAAATCATCTTGAGATTGTAGGAAGAATTGATGATATCAGGGGTTTATTGCTTGATATATCAGCATAAGATTGGAGTATATAATGAGCACATTTTCAGATATTTATGGATACGATACAATTAAAGAGCATTTACAGAACGCAATTAAATTAGATAAGGTATCACACGCTTACATTATCAATGGAGGGCTTGGTGCTGGAAAGAAGATGATTGCCAAGATATTTGCAAAAGCATTACAGTGTGAGGCAGAAGGCGATAATAAGCCTTGTAATAAATGTCATTCCTGTATACAGACAGAGTCAGGCAATCAGCCTGATATAATATGGGTACGACACGAGAAGCCTGCAAGTATAGGTGTAGATGATGTAAGAGATCAGATAATATCAGATATGCTTATTAAACCATACTCAAGCCGTTATAAGATATACATTATAGATGAGGCTGAGAAGCTTACAGTGCAGGCACAGAATGCACTTCTTAAGACTATAGAAGAGCCACCAGCGTATGGTATTGTTATATTTCTTACGACTAACGCAGACATTTTCTTACAGACTATTATATCAAGATGTGTGCTTCTTGATTTAAAGCCATTAAAGGAAAGCGTAGTTATGGATTATCTTAAGGATAACTATGACGTGTCAGAATATGAACGTAAGTTTGCGGCTGATTTTGCACAGGGTAAGATTGGACGTGCTAAGACTATTATAGAAGGTACGGAATTCGCACATTTAAAGAATAATGTTATGCACGTTATCAAGAATGTGAAGGATATGACGGCGGCAGACATAATGGCAGTTGTTAAAGATGTGACTAATTACAAGCTTACAATAGACGATTATCTTGATCTTATGGCTATGTGGTTCAGGGACGTGCTTATGTTTAAGAGTACCAATGATACGAATTATCTAATATTTAGTGATGAGATTTCGCTTATCAAATCGCAGGCTGAGGTTATGTCATACGAAGGAATTCAGGATATACTTAATTCTATAGATAAAGTAAAGGTAAGACTTAAGGCCAATGTTAATTTTGACTTATGCATAGAACTTCTTATTATGGCTATGAAAGAGGATATGTAGGCAGTTAGTGAATAATTGGCTGATGTTAGGAATTAATATTTGGCAGGATTGGAGATTAAAAATAGATGACTAAAGTTGTTGGTGTTAGATTCAGGCAGGTGGGCAAAATATATTTCTTTGCACCGGGACAGTATAATGTTGAGGTTGGTCAGCACGTTATTGTTGAAACAGCAAGAGGAATTGAGTATGGCCACGTTGTTCTTGGTGAAAGAGAGGTTGAGGATTCAGCAGTTGTACAGCCGCTTAAGGCTATTATCAGAATATCGACACCTGATGATGATGAAAGGGAAGCTAAGAACAGGGAAAAGGAAAAAGAAGCGTATAAGATATGTCTTGAGAAGATTAAGAAGCATAATCTTGAAATGAAGCTTATAAAGGTTGAGTATACATTTGACAATAATAAAGTATTGTTCTACTTTACAGCGGATGGAAGAATTGATTTCAGAGAGCTTGTAAAGGATCTGGCAGCAGTATTTAAGACAAGAATTGAACTTCGTCAGATTGGTGTAAGAGATGAAACTAAGATATTAGGCGGAATTGGTTCTTGTGGAAGACCATTGTGCTGTGCAACATATATGCCAGAGTTCATACCAGTGTCAATTAAGATGGCAAAGGAACAGAATTTATCGCTTAATCCATCAAAGATATCGGGTGTGTGTGGAAGACTTATGTGCTGTCTTAAGAATGAGCAGGAAACTTACGAGGAGCTTAACAGCAACCTTCCTAATGTGGGAGATTATGTTACTACACCTGAGAAGTTAAAGGGTGAGGTATCAAGCGTTAATGTGTTAAGACAGCTTGTTAAGGTAATTGTCACACTTGATGGAGATGAGAAAGAGATAAGAGAGTATCCTGTTGCTGAGCTTAGATTTAAGCCTAAGAGAAGAAACGACAGAATGAATATAGATGATAAAGAGTTAAAAGAACTCGAAGAGCTTGAGAAAAAGGAAGGAAAAGCCCATATTAATGATGACTGATGCTAAGATTAATGCAGGTATTAATGCCAATGAGAGAATTGATGACTTATGCAGGGATAATCTCAGACTAATCCAGAATACAGATGTGTTCTGTTTTGGAATGGATGCTGTGTTGTTGTCTACATTTGCGAAGGCCGGAAAGAACCAGAAGGTGCTTGATATGGGTACTGGAAATGGTGTAATACCAATTCTTATGCAGGCGAAAAATCCAGGCAGTATGTATACAGGCTTGGAAATTCAGGATATCAGTTATGACCTTGCTGTCAGAAATGTTGAACTTAATAGTCTGTCAGACAAGGTTAATATTGTAAAAGGTGATATTAAAGAAGCTTCACATATTTTAGGTGGGGCTTCTTTTAATGTGGTTACAAGCAATCCACCATATATGAATGAAAATCACGGAATTGTTAATCCTGAGAGTGCCAAGGCAATCGCAAGACACGAGCTTCTATGCAGTCTTGAGGACGTTGTAAGGGAAGCTTCAAAGTGCCTTAAGGTTAAGGGACATATGTATATGGTTCACAGACCATCAAGACTTGTAGATATATTTACTTCTATGAAGAATAACCACCTTGAGCCAAAGCGTATAAGGCTTGTGTATCCGCATATAGATAAGCCAGCTAATATGGTGCTTATAGAGGCGGTAAAGGGCGGACGTTCACAGCTTATAGTGGAAGAACCACTTATTGTATACAATAGCGATGGAAGTTACACGGAAGAACTTTTAAAAATGTACAATTAGTATGAATTTAAGAGAGGAGCAGTATGGAAGATAATATTACAGATATTGATTATGATAGTGTGCAGGCACTTGAAGAATTTAATGGCTCTCATAATAATAGCGGAGTTGGGCAGTTATATTTGTGTGCAACTCCGATTGGTAATCTTGAGGATATTACGTTCAGGGTGTTAAGGATATTAAAGGAAGTTGATATTATTGCGGCGGAGGATACGAGAAACAGCATAAAGCTGCTTAATCATTTTGAGATTAATACGCCGATGACAAGCTATCATGAATATAACAAGTATGATAAGGCAAAGGTGCTTGTTGAGAAGATGCTTAAAGGAATGTCAGTCGCTGTAATAACTGATGCTGGAACACCTGGAATATCTGACCCGGGAGAGGAGCTTGTAAGGCAGGCACTTGCATCAGGAATTAAGGTATCATCAGTTCCTGGTGCGGCAGCGTGTATAACGGCACTTACAATGTCGGGACAGGCAACAAGACGTTTTGCATTTGAAGCATTTCTTCCGGCGGACAAGAATGAGCGTAAAGACATATTAAAAGAGCTTGAAGATGAAACAAGAACAATGATTATATACGAAGCTCCACACAGGCTTTTAAAGACACTTAAAGAGCTTTCTGAGGTGTTAGGAGGAAGCAGGGCAGTTACTATATGCAAGGAACTTACCAAACGCTATGAGAATAGTATGGTTACAACGCTTGCAGAGGCGTGCAGTTATTATGAGAATAACCAGCCAAGGGGCGAGTATGTTCTTGTAATTGCTGGAAAAGACAGAAATGAGCTTAAAGAGGAAGCACAGGCACAGTGGCTTACTATGTCTGAGCAGGAACACGTTGATATGTATATAGCACAGGGACTTGATAAAAAAGAGGCTATGAAGGCAGCAGCCAGGGACAGGGGCGTATCTAAGAGGGATATATATAATAAGCTTCTGGGAAATTAGTTCTTAAAAGAAAAAATGTTACACAAATGTTAAAAACTTATATAAAAGAGTGATTAAAAGAGAGTCTTAGCTAAAATAAATTTAAGAGTAAATTTTAAAATTATAGGTGGAGTGGTACAAATCCCCTTCTTTGTCAGATAATATTTCTGGTAAGGAAGGGGATTTCTTATCTTCTAATCTTCTATTGTATGTTCATTGATAATTGCCTTAATGGCCTTATAAAGGTAAGGCTTGAGCCTGTCAATATCAGCTGGTTCTTTGTAAAGGATTGAGCTGTAGCATGTTGAGCTTATAAGCTCGACAATCATAAACAGCATAATCTCGGGCTCGTTGAGGTTAAGACCAGAGTCTTCAAGCATTTCATAGTAGATATCTTTAAAATTAATGTCGTCATCAGCGACATTGGTTGTAAGAGCCTCTTTAAATATTCCCCACGACAGGTTCTTTGATATAAATGTAAGAAGTGTCTGGTTGGTGTTAAGCACATTAATTATGTGGTCAGCAATAAATATAATCTCCTCAGTAAATGTAATTGTAAACGAATGGTCATTAATCTGCTGTTCTTTTATATGAAGCTCTAATGCACTCACTGCATTTTTAAAGAGCTTGCTTGCCTCGTGAGAAACGAGCTTATTTCTTATATCATATTTATCTTTGAAATACAGATAAAAAGTTCCCTTGGCAATTCCAGCTTTCTGTGAAATCTCGGCAATTGATGTCTTGGAAACACCCTGCGTTGTAAAGAGCTTAAAAGCTGTATCTAAGAGGGAAGTCCTTTTCTGTTGTTTGTTGTTCTCAAGTTTTCCCATAAAATCTCCAATCTAATGCAGGCATAATATTAGTTGTTCTGTCAATTAATATTCTACCATGTTGAAAATAAAAAATCTATAAAAAAATGACTTTTAGTCATTTTGAGTATTGACTATCGGTCATTTTGTGCTAGAATAACACTTGCAAAGAAAATGACCAAAAGTCATATTTGAGAGATCACGGTCATATGTATTGAATTGATAATAAATGTAATTAATTAAGAGAGTTATTAATTATTGAGAGGTTATCAGTCCAATCAAAGTAAAATTACGTCGCAGACGTAGAAATGAGGCGAGTTATGGAAAAGTTTGGAAAAGTAATTGTTAAACTCAGAATTCCAATTCTTATTCTGAGTTTCCTGCTTCTTATTCCATCTGCAATCGGATACTTTAATACAAGAGTTAATTACGATATTCTGTATTATCTTCCGAATGAGATAGAGACTATGCAGGGTCAGGACATTCTTATGGATGACTTCAATAAGGGTGCATACGCGATGGTCGTTGTCCAGAATATGGATACGAAGTCTACTGACAGACTTATTAAGAAGGTAGAGAATGTAGACCACGTTGCACAGGTTATTTCTTACACAGGAATAGTTGGTGAAGATGTTCCATCTGAGATTGTTCCATCAAAATTCAGAAAGTATTTCGAGAATGACAGCACAGATACAACTTTATTTGCAATATTCTTCGATAATACAACTTCAAGTGATGATACTATGAATGCTATCATACAGATAAGAGAGCAGACAGAGGGTCAGGCCTTTATAAGTGGTATGTCAGCAGTAGTTACGGATACTAAGAATCTTTCGGAGAAAGAGACACCACTTTATGTACTTATAGCAGTAGTTCTTGTATGTATCGTGCTTGCTATATTTATGGATTCATTTCTTGTACCAGTATTCTTTATGATAAGTATAGGAATGGCAATTGTATACAACCTGGGTTCTAACATTTTATTAGGTGAGGTTTCATATATAACTAAAGCTCTTGCGGCTGTACTTCAGTTAGGTGTTACACTGGATTATTCAATCTTCTTATGGCACAGCTACAAGGAAATGAAGGAAATATATCCGGATGACCACAAGGAAGCGATGGCAGTTGCCATTAGTAATACACTTACATCCGTAGTTGGTTCTTCTATAACAACAGTTGCAGGTTTCATTGCACTTTGCTTTATGAGCTTCACACTTGGTCTTGACCTTGGTATCGTTATGGCAAAGGGTGTTGTATTCGGTGTTATCGGTTGTGTAACAATCCTTCCATCATTGATACTTACATTTGACAGGGCATTAGAGAAGACAATGCATCGTGAGATTATGCCAAACTTCGATAAGCTTGCTACATTTATAGTAAACCACTCATGGATATTTGTAATTGTCTTTGTTGTATTATTAGGACCTGCTATATATGGACAGAATCATACATCAGTATATTATGATTTGTCTGATACACTTCCAGATGACCTTGCCTGCTCACAGGCTAACAAGAAGCTGGAAGAAAACTTTGATATGAATTCAATCTATATGATACTTGCTGACTCTAGTATGTCTACAGATACAGCTAACGAAATGCTTGATAAGTTAGGTGACGTAGACGGTGTACAGTTCGCACTCGGACTTGACACAGCACTTAAGTCTGGTATTCCACAGGAATTCTTACCGGCTAAGACAGTATCAGAGCTTAAGGGTGAAGATTATCAGATAATGATGATTGCTACAGATTACAAAATAGCATCAGATGAAATTAACAATCAGATTAGTAAGGTGAATGATATTGTAAAGTCTTACGATTCTAAGGCAATGGTAGTTGGTGAAGCTCCTTGTACCAAGGATCTTATCACTATAACAGATAAGGACTTTAAGACAGTCAGTGCGGTATCAATAGTAGCTATATTTGTTATTATCCTGTTCGTACTTAAATCAATATCGCTTCCAATTATACTTGTTTCAGCAATCGAATTTGCTATCTTTGTTAATATGGGTATTCCATATTTTACGCATACACAGATACCATTTATTGCATCAGTAGTTATCGGTACTATCCAGCTTGGTGCAACAGTCGATTATGCTATTCTTATGACAACAAGATATAAGAAGGAAAGAAGCCAGGGATACGCTAAGAAGGAAGCAATCCAGATAGCTCTTTCAACATCAATACCATCAATTATTGTTAGTGCGCTTGGTTTCTTTGCCGCAACATTTGGTGTTGGATGTATAGCTTCAGTTGATATGATTGGTTCGCTTTGTACACTTATGGCGCGTGGTGCAATTATAAGTATGTTCGTAGTTATCTTCATACTTCCATCATTGTTTGTATTATGTGATAAGCTCATTATCAATACAAGTATAGGATTTAAGCCTAAGAAGAATCAGGATATGTAATCAGAAAGATGTATGAACGGGTCAAAGGTGTATATGCCGTAACAGATATAAGAATATATCAGGAAGTAAGAAAATGGAGGAATAGTTATGGTTAAGAAGACTTTATTTAAATATAGTTCAGTATTATTAAGTGTTGTTCTTATTGCTTCAACACTTACAGGCTGTGGCACTAGCACAGCATATAATCAGACAGGCAGTGAGGTTGCAATAAGCAGTGAGGCTGCTTCTAATACAGAGAATATTATAACAAATGCTATTAAGAACGAGCTTTCAATATCAAATACAAGTACATTAAAGACAAATACAAGAGACGAGATGGTATATGTATTTGATAAGGCAGACGGAACTCAGGATCACGTTCTTGTAACAGAAAAGGTTACTGATTCTAAGGGCGAAACAACAACTAACCAGAGCACATCTGATAAGACTGCTCCTGTTTCAATAAAGGTTACTTACAAGTTAAATGGTGTTGAAACTAAGCCAGAAGATATGATTGGCAAGAGTGGTAAGGTTACTATCAGATATGACTATACTAACAATGAGAAGAAGAATATAACAGTTAATGGAAAGTCACAGATAGCTTATGTTCCATTTACTATGATTACAGGAACACTTCTTCCAACAGATAAGTTCAGTAATGTAGAAGTTACTAACGGCAAGGTAAGCAAGGTTGGCGATAATATCATTGCACTTGGTATGGCTATGCCAGGCTTAAAGGATACTTTAAACCTTAAGTTTGATGGTGAAAGCCTTGATATGGATATTCCAGAATACTTTGAAATATCAGCAGATGTAGAGGATTTCGAGCTTGATATGTCTATGTCAGTTGCTACAACAAGCACACTTAATGATATAGATACAGATGATTTCTCACTTGCTAAGCTTGAAGATAAGATGAATGAGCTTCAGTCAGCAGCTGACCAGCTTACAGATGGAACAGTTACTCTCCAGAATGGTACACAGACACTTTCTGACAGTATTCCAGCACTTACAGATGGCGTGAACCAGTTAAATGATGGTGCAAGCCAGCTTAAAGATGGTATCTATGCTTATACAGATGGTGCTACAGCTCTGGCAGCAGGTGCAGGACAGCTTAAGGATGGTATCAGTGCATACACAGCAGGAGCTAACCAGCTTGGTGCAGGTGCAGGACAGTTACAGTCAGGTTTAAAGACTTATACTGATGGTGTAGGAGCACTTAATGCAGGTTCAGGCACATTACAGAGTGGTCTTTCAACATATACAGGCGGTGTTGCCAGTGCGGCAGCAGGTGCAGTTTCATTACAGACAGGTTTAAAGGCTTATACAGATGGTGTTGCTAGTGCAGAGGCAGGAGCTTCACAATTAAATGAAGGAATAAAGAGCATTAAGACAGCACTTATTGGAAATGTTGTTAAGGAACTTGCAGCTAATTCAACAGCTTATAAGATGAATTCTGTAGCAGACTCAACAGGAAAGACTGTTATGGAGCAGGCAGCTGATTTACAGAAATTAGGAACAGCATTAGGTCTTAGTGATGTAACTATAGCAACAGACCTTAGTGATCTGGGTAAGAAGAGCAGTAGTGAGGCAGCAACAGATATATCAGCTTATTTTGTAAAGTATCTTACAGCTTATACAACTAATATAATAACAGAGACATATACAGAAGCTGTGACAAGCGGTAAGCCATATTCTCCACAGGTATCACAGGCTGGTTCAAAGGATTATGTATATGTTAACCAGTTAGGACTACTTATTAAGGCTGCTGGTAATATAGGGGCTTCAAGTGCATTAGATGCAGTTGTTAGCAATCTTAGCAATAATGAAACTATTAATGCAGCATTAAAGCAGCTTACAGAAGGAAGCCAGTCATTAACAGACGGACTTGGTGAACTTGTTAAGAATAACGATACACTTAACGCAGGTGCATCACAGCTTAATGCAGGACTTGCACAGCTTAGTGGTAACAATGATACACTTAATGGTGGTATAGCACAGATAAGCGCAGGACTTGCACAGCTTAGCGATAACAATGATACACTTAATGGTGGTATAGCACAGATAAGTGCAGGACTTGCACAGCTTAACGACAATAATGATGCACTTAACGGTGGTATTGAACAGATAGCTGGTGGTTTCAGCACACTTAATTCTAACAATGAAGCTTTAAGAAGTGGTTCTACACAGCTTGCTGATGGAACATCAACACTTAAGTCATCTTCTGTAACTTTAGCAGATGGCGTAACACAGCTTAATGATGGTGCTATAACACTTAAAGATGGTATGGCAGAATTCAATGAGACAGGTATTAAGGCTATTACAAGTCTTGTTGGAGATGATGCTGATACAGCAGTAGATACAATCAAGGAAGTAATCAAGCTTGGTCAGAATTACAACACATTCCTTGGTAAATCAGATGGTAAGGACAATTCAGTAACATTTATATATAAGACAGCTGAATTAACTAAATAAGCTTACTTTTCCAAAACTCTCATATATAAATTATGCCGGCCCGGTCGGCGGAAAGATTAATAATCTTTCAAAAAACCCCACAGAAATTCATATCTGTGGGGTTTTTGCTATGCAGGCAGTGCGTTAAAAGTTACGCAGCTGCGACAGTATAGTTATATGTTAATATAATTCCATAATCATTTTGAATGTTATGATATGCTTTTAAAATAATCTTCAAGTCTTGTAAATGTCTTAATAAGTACAGCTGCTTCATCTTCGCTTAAATCGTCAGTTATATGTTTAATCATATCCTGATGAAATCTCATATGGTGAGTGTATGCCGCATTACCCTTTGGTGTGAGGGAAGCATATACGACACGGCGGTCTTCTTCACTTCTTGTCCTTATTACATATCCCTTTTTAACAAGTCCGTTAATGCCGACTGTAAGAGTTCCCATAGTCACGCCTAAGGCCTTGGATATTGTTCCCATAGTGCGTGGCTCTTTAATTCCGATAGCTTCAATTATGTGCATATCAGTAACTGTGATGTCAGAAAATTCATCTGTAATTAAAGCCTTTTCTTCAATGTTCATTATATCATTGAATAAAGTTACTAAAATAGAGTTCAATGATTCGTAAATGTCCATAGGTATTACTTTCCTCGCTTCAAAATATTTTTAATTATACAATGAAATGGTGTGTTAATGCAACAAAATACTGCGGTATTTATGAGTTAATGCGTTAAATACAATTTGCAATTTTATAGGATAAGTAGTATCATTAAATGGAGTATTATTTTGACAATATAGAGCAATAAAAGTACAGATTATTGCCATAAAATATTACTTAATATCAGGTTAAAAGTTTAATGATAGATGGAGGCACGTATGAAGTTCATAGCAATTGGCGAATTGATGTTAAGATTGTCACCACCTAACTATGAGAAGATAGTTACAACCCACAATTTCATAGTTAACTATGGTGGAGCAGAAGCCAACGTAGCAGTTTCACTCGCTAACCTTGGTGTAGATTCAACATTTTTTACAGTATTACCTAACACAGACCTTGGTAAGTCTTGTATCAACTACCTTAAGGCTAATGATGTACACACTAAGCACATTATCAAGTCTGACGGAAGAATGGGACTTTATTACCTTGAAGAAGGTGTTTCAGTAAGACCTTCACAGGTAATATATGATAGAGGAAGCTCAGCATTTGCTGAATATGATTATAAGGATGTAGATTTTGAGAACATCTTAAAGGATTATGACTGGTTACATTTAAGTGGCATCACACCAGCTCTTTCATATAACTGCCGTCGTCTTATAGATAAGGCTATCAAGGCAGCTAAGAAGCTTGGACTTACGGTAAGCTTTGATCCTAATTTCAGAAGTACATTATGGTCTTTTGAAACAGCAAGGGATGTACTCAGCAGATATCTTCCATATGTAGATGTACTTATAGGTATTGAGCCTATCCATGTATACAATGCAGATGGTACAGATGTTAAGGACGGCCTTACTATGGATCCATCATTTGAGGATATGGACAGAGTATTCAAGGCTATTGATGAGCAGTACCATATGAAAGCAATTGCAAGAACAGTACGTTATGTTCATTCAGGAAGTAATAACTCTCTTAAGGCTTTCTACTATGCTGACGGAAAGACTTACGAAAGCAAGACACTCAATTTTGAGATTGTTGACCGTGTTGGTGGTGGAGATGCATTCTCTTCTGGTCTTATCTATGCTCTTATGCAGAATGACTGGAAGCACGAAGATATCGTCAATTTCGCAGTAGCTTCTTCAGTAATGAAGCACGCTATCCGCGGCGATACTAACATCACAAGCGTTGACCAGATTAAGCGACTTATGAATAATGCTTCATTTGATGTGCAGAGATAATAAGCGTAGGTCATACAGAAGGAAGGTCTAAGGAAAATCAGTACTTGAATAATGATTTTCCCTAGACCTTCTTCATATGAGATTAATAACAGATAGATTATGGTTAATATACCGGAGGATATATGAAAAAAATAAAAGAACTTATGCCGGAGGCATATGATTTTAATGGAAAGCTTTCATTAAAACAGGCGATACCACTTGGACTTCAGCACGTTATGGCGATGTTTGTAGGAAATCTTACACCGTTGCTTATTATTACAGGAGCCTGTGGTATTGGAGCAGGAAGTGAGTATGCATCTATTCAGGTTGCACTTTTACAGAATGCTATGATTATAGCTGGTATTGTAACACTTATACAGTTGTTTTCAATTGGACCTGTTGGAGGCAAGGTGCCTATTATTATGGGTACAAGCTCTGGATTTATCGGAGTATTCAGCAGTATAACAAAGGTTATGGGAGGCGGAGTATTAGCCTATGGTGCAATTATGGGAGCATCCATTATAGGTGGTCTTTTTGAAACTGTGCTTGGTGCATTTATTAAGCCTTTAAGAAGATTTTTCCCATCAGTTGTAACAGGAACTGTTGTGCTTTCTATTGGACTGTCACTTATTTCTGTTGGTATCAATTCATTCGGTGGTGGAAACGGGGCTAAAGACTTTGGCTCATTAGAGAATCTGTTTCTGGCGTTTGTTGTGCTTATTGTTATATTATTCGTTAAGCACTGGACAAAGGGATATCTTAGTTCATCATCTATACTGATTGGAATTATAGTTGGTTATATTGTAGCAGCTATTATGGGCTGTGTGCTTCCACATACAGCAGTTAATGCTGAGGGAGTTGAATATACTAAGTCATGGGTACTTAACTGGAATAAGGTTGCAGAAGCTAAGTGGATTGCGATTCCTAAGTTCATGCCAGTTAAGCCAGTGTTTGACTTAAGAGCAATACTTCCTGTGCTTGTTATGTTTGTTGTAACAGCAGTAGAAACTGTTGGAGATATATCAGGTGTTATGGTCGGTGGAGTAGGAAGAGAAGCGACAGATAAAGAACTTTCAGGCGGAGTTATGTGTGATGGTTTAGGTTCATCGCTTGCAGCACTTTTCGGTGTGCTTCCTAATACATCATTCAGCCAGAATGTTGGCCTTGTTGCAATGACTAAGGTTGTTAACAGAATTGCACTTGCATCTGGTGCTGTATTCCTTATATTATGTGGTCTTATTCCTAAGCTTGGAGCATTAATATCAATCATGCCACAGTCAGTACTTGGTGGTGCGGCAGTTATGATGTTCTCATCAATTATTGTAAGTGGTATCCAGCTTATCACTAAGGAGCCGCTTGATGCAAGAAGGCTTTCTATTGTATCGGTTGCACTTGGTGTAGGCTATGGTATGGGTGTAAGCCCTGCAATCCTTGCACATACACCACAGGCAGTACAGCTTATGTTTGGTGAGTCTGGTATTGTTCCAGCAGCATTTGTAGCAATATTACTTAACATAATTCTTCCTAAGGATAAAGCTGAGGAAACGGTTAAAGAAGTTGTTTCAGAAGAAGCAGCAACAATAAAGGAAAAGGCTGTAACTAAATAAGGTACAGCAATTAGCGAAGATACCGGGAAAGACGAATAAGGTCATCAGGAGTATCAATATCATATAATTCATATTCATCCTGTGCAGGAACTAAAACAACCTGTGCAGGATATTTTTTTGCAATAAAACCGCCACCCTTGCCCTGTGGAAGTGTAAGGAGCTCATTATAATAGCACTCAGGAAATATTACTGGTGCGCCTGCGTTTTCGTTGAAGGCAAGCCGGCATATCTTATTATT
>ULVY01019326.1_pt1 | contig 15731 bp, 8 predicted proteins | sample 1959861 | NCBI WGS metagenome assembly ULVY01 (sample SAMEA4835798, study PRJEB28245) | human gut metagenome | biome: gut microbiome; material: fecal sample | place: Denmark | collected 2008
AGAATTCCACAATCGCTTATCCTCTGCCCTACCCGCGAGCTCTGTCTCCAGATAGCAGGAGATTTGAACGACTATTCCAAATACATTGATGGACTAAAAGTATTACCTGTATATGGTGGTTCTTCTATTGACAGCCAGATACGCAGCCTCAAACGAGGAGTACACATCATTGTAGCTACACCCGGACGCCTGTTGGACCTGATGGAACGCAAAACCGTTTCCTTGTCTACCATCCACAATGTAGTAATGGATGAAGCGGACGAAATGCTTAATATGGGGTTCACAGAAAGCATCAACGCCATTCTGGCTGATGTACCGCAGGAACGCAACACTCTATTGTTTTCCGCAACAATGAGTCCGGAAATCGCACGCATTTCCAAAAATTACCTGCGCAATGCGAAAGAAATCACTATTGGCCGCAAGAATGAAAGCACCAACAACGTTAAACACGTTGTTTATACCGTACAGGCTAAGGACAAATACGAAGCTTTAAAGCGTATCGTCGATTACTACCCACAAATATACGGTATTATTTTCTGCCGTACCCGTAAAGAAACTCAAGAAATTGCCGACAAATTAATGCAAGAAGGCTACAATGCCGATTCTTTGCATGGTGAGCTTTCTCAAGCACAACGGGATGCTGTTATGCAGAAATTCCGCATCCGCAACTTGCAACTGCTCGTGGCAACTGACGTGGCTGCCCGCGGACTTGATGTAGACGATCTGACGCATGTTATCAATTACGGATTACCAGACGATACAGAGAGTTATACACATCGCAGCGGACGTACAGGACGTGCCGGAAAAACAGGAACTTCCATTGCCATCATCAACCTCCGTGAAAAAGGAAAGATGAGAGAAATCGAACGGATTATCAGCAAAAAATTCATTGTCGGAGAAATGCCAACCGCAGCAGGTATCTGTCAGAAGCAACTGATTAAGGTTATTGATGATCTCGAAAAAGTAAAAGTAAACGAGGAAGAAATTGCTGACTTTATGCCGGAAATCTATCGTAAACTGGAATGGTTGAGCAAAGAGGACCTGATTAAACGAATGGTTTCTCACGAATTTAACCGTTTCGCCGAGTATTATCGCAACCGTGCAGAAATAGAAGTACCGACTGACATCAGAGGAGAACGTACCGGACGGGGTGACCGCAAAGAAGGTGGTTTCGAAAAAAGAAGCCGCCAAGCTGCACCGGGCTTTAACCGCCTGTTTATCAATTTGGGTAAAACAGACAGTTTCTTCCCTAGTGATCTTATCGGACTGTTGAACAGCAATACACGGGGACGTATCGAGTTGGGACGCATTGACCTAATGCAGAACTATTCTTTCTTTGAAGTGCCGGAAAAGGAAGCGACAAATGTAATCAAGGCGCTGAATAGGGCTAAATGGAACGGACGCAAGGTAGTTGTTGAGATTGCCGGCGCCGGTGAAGAAAGCGGAAAAGGACGTGAAAACGGTTCAAATGAGCGCAAGGGAGGTAAACGATTCGGCGGCAAAAGCGACGAACGTGCACCGCGCTATGAGAATAAGGATAGAAAACCGAAAGATGCTTCTGCAAAAGACTCAAAGTCAACAAAAAAAGATAAACCTAGTCGTGCTGATCGGGGATACTCTGATGCTCGCGGTCCGAAGAAGAAAGATGACTGGCAAGAGTTTTTTAAAGATAAAGAACCTGACTTCAGCGAAGAAGGATGGGCACGTAGAAAACCTAAGAAGAAATAAATATGAAGCAAGCATAATCCGTAGATTTGTACATTATTAGTCAGAGATCTTTATGTTACAACTAATTACCATCTTGACATTCTAATGAGAAGGAACAACATTATCCCTATTCTATCTTATTGAAAAAAGACAACTGTTCATACAGAATCTACTTTTGTGTTTCTAATAAACTTTCTTATCGTTTTTAATAAACGATATTCCTATTTATTAAAAACGATAAGAAGTCTATCTACTGCAAACAATTCAATTTTATACAACAAAAAAGGTTGCAAACTCATCAAAAGTCTGCAACCTTTAGTATATAATAAATTTCCTCTTCTTCTAAAGAGAGGTAAATCGTCGGCAACTCTGTTCTAATATTATACTATTCATACACATAATTTCCAATCAATAAGTTTCTTTTCTGATCACAAAGATACAAAATAAAAAGTCGTTTGTCAAGTTCTTATTTCAAAACACTCCATCTATTAGTTATAAAGCAGCTATACAAAAGCACGAAATTGGGACAAACCTCTCTATTGTAACGTGATCTATCCATTCTGAGATTATAGCAAAGGAGTGCAGTGGCCCAATGTCATCCAGCCTCGTCCGGCAGATTACACTTTCGCTTCCATGCCCAATCCGGTAGGTAGCTATCGGAGGGATTTCACTCTGCCCGATTCATGGAAGGGGAGAGATATATTCATCCGTTTCAATGGTGTAGAAGCTGTTTTTTACATCTGGATAAACAGCAACCGGGATTACCAATCGAAAGACATTCAATAAACAGCTCTCTTTATAGGTAATTCCAAGATATGTTTTCCTGCTTCCAATTTTACTGCACGCTCTCCTTTCACATTGTCGGGTGCATAAAAGGTAGCAGTGCTATTTGCCGGAACAGTTACATGATAGACAATACGGTTCTTTTTACGTTCCCATTTAGAGCAGATTTCCCCATAAGGTGATTGATATCTGGCTTCGAGCTCATTTAATCCACTGGGGAAATTAGGCCGAAGGAGAATATGTTTGAATCCGGGATTTTCGGGGTCAGGGAAGATTCCACCCAATCCTTTATAAAACCACCCTCCAATTTCTCCGAACATCATGTGATTGTCTGATATGTCACGTGTGGCATTCAAATCCCAGTTCTCCAGTAATGTGGTAGCACCATTGGCAATCCAGCAACCCCATGATGGATAAGTGTCTTGTGCAGCTAATTTATAAGCCGTTTCGGCTTCACCGTTCTCACTTAACGCATTCAATATAGCTTTTGCTCCCAACACACCTACATCCAAATGAAAGCCGGCTGCTTCCACCTGTTTTGCCAGATTCCGGGCTACTTTTCTCTTCAACTCTTCGGGAACAATGCCCCATTGCAAAGGAACGCTCTGTTCCGTCTGAACGCCGCTACCATAAATGCCCGTTTCTCTATTCAGAAACTTGTCATTAATCGCGTTCTTTATCTTATTGGCAAGAGCAGAATAATATTTATAGTCTTCCGTTTTATTAAACATCTTTGCGGCATTGGCAAGTATTTTGGTGTCCACATAGAAATAGACAGAAGAGGTCAGTTCCTTGGAAGAATGTGATTTAACAGGCACCCAGTCTCCTCTTCCCCATGAGGTCAATCCGGTCGGACTGGTGCGATCCACATAGTCTACATATCGCTTTATATTTTCATAACAGTCTGCCAACAGTTTATGATCGCCATAAAACATATAAATATTCCATGGAATAAGGGCAATAGTGCTTGTCCAATCCAGTCCATTATCCGTACCATATCCCCAGCCTCCTGTAGGAATAATATCGGGAAGTACACCATTAGGCTGTTGCTCATCTCTATGGTCGGCAAGCCATTTCTCATAAACAGTGATACCGTCATAATTGTATAATGCCGTTTCAATAGCAAAATGACCGTCGCCTGTCCATCCGTTCTTCTCACGCTGGGGACAGTCGGTGGGATACCCCATCAAGTTGGACAAATAGGCATTATTTGTAGCCCACCAAAGACGGTTGATAAGTGCGTTCGAAGTATGAATCATCCCTTTCTGCGGAACATCACTATGCACAAAGTAAGCTGTCAGATTATTCTCATTCAATACAAGGGGGTTAGTGCTTGTTACTTCCACGTATCTGAAACCTTTATAATTGAATCGTGCCATAAATTCATCCTCTCCCTTTCCACTCAAAACGAGGATGTCCGTTTGAAAAGGATCGGAGTTGTCTACCGGGCGGTGATACACATCAATATTTGACGTATTCACTCGTCCGTTGTCATACAACCGCTCACCATGTTTCAGTCTCACTACAGTTCCCTCTTCCCCGGACACTTTAATGCGGGTGACTCCTGCCATATTGCGGGCAAAATCGAATACATACGTTGTATCATTAAGTTTCTTCCAGATTTTTACGGGGATTGTTTCTACTGCACGAATCGGCTGCACTTGTTGTGACACCACATTCTGTGAAGGAACAGCCCTATATCCTACTCCATTCCATTTAGAATCGTCAAAGTTCACGGTATTCCAGCCTTTCTGTTCCAAACGAGCGTCGTAATGCTCGGCTGTATAAATGCTATTAAAGATCAATGCGCCGGATGAAGTTTTCCAGTCCCGCTCCGTAGAAACGACTTCAACGGAACCATCCTCATAAGTAATCCGCACATCCATACAAAAAGCAGGACGGTTACGCCAAGGTGCACGATGAAAGTCCCACACGGCCATTGACTGATGATTATACCATCCATTGCCCAGCAACACACCAATCGCATTTTTCCCTTTCTGTATTTGGGAAGTAATATCATAAGTGACGTAGAAATTACGCCTGTCAAACCGGGTATATAGCGGGTCCAGCCGGTGGTTTCCAATCTTCTCACCATTGATATACAGTTCATACAAACCTGCTACGGCAATATATGCCCTTGCCGACCGTATCTTCTTTCGTGCATCAAACACTTTCCGGAAATAGGGAGCAGGACGGTAATTAATATCTTTGTTATCGCTAATCCAAGCCCCTTGCCAGTGTTCCATCCCCATCATGCCCGTTTCGAAACTATTAATAGCCGAAGAAGATTTCACTCCATCCTTATCCCATACATTCACTCTCCAATAATACTTGGTAAAAGGACGAAGTTCCTGTCCGGAATAGGTAATCAGAATCTGTTCGGAGTCCTTTTTGCCCGAATCCCAGATAGTTCCTTTCCCTGCAATCAATTCAAGAGAGTCTTTGTCTACGATGACTTGACAGGCTGTTTGCCGTGCTCCTTTTCGAGCATCATTCAGCATCCATGATAACCGGGGAGCAGGATTATCTATTCCCAAGGGATTCACCAAATAATCACCAACCAGATTCACTGGTTTACAGCTGCCTGACTCTTGTGAAAATGCTGCTTGCAGCATTAAAAATAGTAATCCCGGTAATAGTGTCAATCGTTTCATTTTATCCAAAAATTAGTTTGTATTTTCTTTCAATCGGATGCCATATTTACATCGCGTGCTAATTTACGAAAAATATTGTATGGACGCTTTATCTACTTGCCTCAAAAAAGCTATATCTTTGCGGCCCGAATATATACTTGACTATGAATAAAGTTAATGGTTTACTATATGGGCTGCTTTCATCGGCTTCTTTTGGACTTATCCCTCTATTTACCATTCCTGCCATGCAAGCAGGGATGCAATTTGAATCTATACTTTTCTATCGTTTCCTGTTTGCCTGTCTGGCGTTAGGCGGAATCTTATTGGTGAATGGTCAATCATTTCGCATCAAGAGGCAGGACATTCCTTCCCTGTTTCTTCTTGCGCTTCTTTATTTAATGTCTGCCGTATTCCTGTTCTGGGGATATAAGTTTATGGCTAGCGGAGTTGCCACCACTATTCATTTCATGTATCCGGTGCTTACCACGTTAATCATGATGCTCTTCTTTAAAGAAAAGAAGTCCGGCTGGCGGATCGCTGCCATTGCATCCGCAGTGGCAGGAGTTTATTTCTTATCCGGCGGAGATACAAAAACGGGAAGCTTTTCTTTCCTGGGACTTTTCATTGTTCTTCTGTCGGCACTCGGATATGCGCTTTATCTCGTCACAATGAGCCAACTAAAAATTGGACAGATGAAGGGGCTACTGCTTACTTTCTACGTATTCCTTTTCGGAGGTATTCTCCTTTTTATCGGAACGGAAACCATCAGCCAGCTTCAACCCATCAGCAAATGGCATACTGCCGGCAACTTGATTCTATTAGCTTTAATCCCTACCGTAGTTTCTAATCTTGCTCTAGTAAGAGCCGTAAAAAGCATCGGCTCCACACTCACCTCTGTGTTGGGAGCTATGGAGCCGGTAACTGCTGTATGTGTAGGTATCTTTCTTTTCGGGGAAGCCTTCACCACAAGCATTGGTGTAGGTATTGCACTGATTATCGCTGCCGTAATCGTTATTATATTAAAACGATAAAAAATGCGGTTTCATCGGAATATTTACTTCATCGACCCATTTTTAATTCCTGAATAAGATGGGCTGCCTTACCGTATTTCTCTATGATAAAGAGCATATACCGCACATCTACCCCGATGCAACGCTGCAAATCTGGTTCGAATACGATATCACTGCTCATTGCTTCCCAGTTGCCATCAAAAGCCAAGCCTAGTAATTCTCCTTTGGCATTAAACATGGCACTGCCGGAATTACCGCCTGTAATGTCATTGTTGGAGATAAAACAAACATTCATATCTCCCTGCGCATTGGCATATCTTCCGAAATCACCGGAAGAAAGCAAACTCAACAACTCCGGCTGAACGGCAAAGTCAATATCACCCGCATGTTCCTTCACTTTCTCAAAAATGCCTTTCACGGTTGTGTAGTAATCATAAGTGGCTCCATCAAAAGGAGTATATCCTCCAACCGTTCCGAAACTAAGCCGCATGGTAGAGTTGGCATCCGGATAAAAATTACGATCAGCATACATCCGGCGCATGGCTGCATTGAACAAACGCTCCCCCTCCTCTATCTGCTCGGAAGCCTCGGAAATGCTTTGATTCATCTCATAATACTTCACAATCAAATCCAGACTTAAGGAAACAGCCGGATCCTCTATGAGATTATAAGTAGTATCTCGCTCCAGAAAGCGTTTTAAGCCTTTAGGAGACGTTATATTGGAAGTTGCATACAAAGAGTCTACATAGGTCTGAATATTCCCGTTGTAGAGCGTATCTATCTTCTCATACATAGCAGGCAGAAACTTTTTATCCACTTTCGACTGATACTCTTTGAGCATGGCAGCAAAAACCTCCTTATCAATGGAAAGATCGAGATTATCATACTTCTCCAGTAACTTTTTCATGCGGGTTATCACCAACTTCTCTTCCGCCTCAAAGTCGAAATTGAGAATTTCAAGAGCGAGCTGCACTAACTCGGGACCATTTATAAACGATTCACCGAAATAAGCCAACGCACGATTGGTTTCACGGCGATTACTATAACTCAACTCTAAAGAAGAAAATAAACGAATCAGTTTCTCTCTCTCTTCCGGATGAGACTGAATCCAGTTACGAAGCTCTGCTTCAGCCACCCGCTTCTTTTCCAACACTTTCAAATGCTTGATGGCTTTATTCGTTCCGATGCTATTCTTCCAATAATTGGAGCTTTCATCGTATTTTGAAGCATACTTAATGCGAATATCCGGACGACGGTCCATCTCCCGTTTCCAGATGGTTTGTTTCACTCCCCGTACATCAATCATTGCCTGATTGATTCCATTCATCATCTCTTCGATACCATACGAGGAAAGGTAACGTTCCGTACTGCCCGGATAGCCAAGCGTCATGCAGAAAGAACCTTCTTTGTATCCATCCAAAGAAATGGGTGCTACATATTCGGGATGATAAGGGACGTTTTCAGGAGAATAATCCGCCGGACCATTCTTGGTATTAGCATAGATACGAAATACGCTGAAATCGCCCGTATGACGCGGCCACATCCAATTATCCGTATCCCATCCGAACTTCCCGACAGAAGAAGGAGGTGCAAAAACCAGGCGGACATCATTATAATCACGATAAACAGATAGCCAGAATTCATTCCCTGCATAATAAGCATCTACAATACCAGTCAATGTAGAATCCTTTTCGGAGACTTCCATACTGATTACATTCATAATCGAATCAACAGCCACACGGCGTTCTGTTTCCGTTTTAGCATGCCGGGCGGCAGACAATACGCGTTTAGTAACATCTTCCGTACGAAGCAGGAAACGAACATACAATTCCGGATTCGGCAGTTCTTCCTCAAGACTACGTGCAAAGAAGCCATCTTTCAGATAATCATGTTCCACTGAAGAATGTTGCTGAATACTGCTAAAGCCACAATGATGATTAGTAAACACCAGACCGTCTTCAGAAACCACCACTCCTGAACAGAAGCCTCCAAAACTGACAACAGCATCTGCCAGACATGGTTTCTTCGGATCATATATTTTATTCACAGGCATCTGCAAACCAAGTTCTTTCATTACCCGGTCAGTCTGTTTATTCTTTCGGAGATTTCCCAACAACCACATTCCCTCATCGGCAAATACATTCGACAGACAGAGAGAAAAGACTATCAAGACGGTTAGTCTGAACTTCATATTATTATTTTTAGATTCATTATTCTGTAATCAGCCTCAACTTCTTCGTTCCTACGCGGGCTTTCAGCCATTCGCTGATTTTCTCTTTTTCAGCAACAGACGGATGTCTGGCGAATTTAAGGACAGCCAATGTTACCGTATCCGTCTTCATCGAATCGACCCGCACTTCGAGCGAGTGAGCGATGGAAAGAGTTGTGATGGAAGGATAAAGTACCTTCAATTCGGGTACTAATGTACGACTCATAGCATCGTACGTTCTGTATTGCTCCAGTGTTGTCTCCAGTTGGGAAATTTTCACCGCCTGTTGTTGAAGCCGTTGCTCACTGTTTTTATAGAAGTCTTCCATGACCATGGCACGGATAGAAGATACATCTACCGCCTCATTGTTCATCCCCTGTAATACAATCAGTTTCGTATCTTCCAGCTTATACTCTTTCAACTTGCTACGAGCAATAGATATCGAAGCGTCAGGCACTTCAGGACCAATCAAAACAACCCGTACTTCTTTATGGTCATAGCTAATTTTCTTATCAAGTACCTGCGTATTCTCAAAGCTCAACTGATCGTTTATAAAACGATTGGCTGCTGCTTCATAGAAAGTGCTCTTTATAATTCCAAATGTCAGATAAACTGCAGGGCACATGGTAAGCACTACAATCAGAACGATGTATTTACGTACGGTCTTCTCACGGGTTTTATCCACAAACTCTTTCCGTTGGAAATGCATCACACGAACACCGAGGAAAGTAGCCAGGCTGATAAAAACAGAGTTGATAAAGTAAAGATAAAAAGCACCCAGGAAATAAATGAGATTACCGGAAGCCAGCCCGTAACCTGCCGTACAAAGCGGCGGCATCAATGCAGTAGCAATGGCAACACCCGGAATCACATTCCCTTTTTCCTTGGTAGAGAGAGCCACGACACCTGCCAAACCACCAAAAAGCGCGATGAATACATCATAAATAGTGGGCGATGTACGTGCCAGCAACTCTGACTGTGAACCGGCAATAGGGGCAAGAAGGAAAAAGATTGTTGCCGTAGTCACACTGAAAGCAGTCGTTATGAGAAAGCTCTTCAAAGAGCGTTTCATTAATTCAAAGTCATTCAGTCCGACAGACAGTCCTACTCCCATAATAGGTCCCATCAATGGAGAAATCAACATGGCACCGATAATAACGGCAGTGGAGTTCACATTCAATCCGAGTGATGCCATGAATATGGCAAAGATCAGAATCCATAAATTGGCACCTTTGAACTCTACCCCCTTACGGATAGAATCCACTGTGGCCAGTTCGTTATCCTTATCTTTCCTCAAGTCCAGATATTCTCCCAGAAAGGACTTGATAGCAAACTTATTACGTTCATCTGTCTTCATAGTTATTTCTTCTTTATAAATCGATTAATAACAGGAATCTGACTCAATGGTAAATCCTTCTTGATAATATAAGCTATAAATAGCAATAAGAGTACGGTACGGAAAGCGAGACGGAGCACTATATTAGGGATAGGAACCTGCTCTCCAATAACGTAAAGTACCGCTGCCAGCAGAACATAAAGTCCCAGGCTCTTCAAGTCATAATGAATCGGGTATTCTTTCTGTCCTATCCAGTAGGATAGCAGCAAGATGACTGCATAGCCTGCAACAGAAGCCCATGCCGAAGCAAGATAACCGTAAACCGGCACAAACAGGATGTTCAATACGACAATAATAACACAACCAATCACCGAGAAGTAGGCTCCCCAATAGGTCTTATCCGTCAGTTTATACCAAAAGGAAAGGTTGAAATAGATCCCTTTACAGATCTCTGCAAGCATTACAATAGCTACTACCCCCAGGCCTTCCCAGTAACCCCTTGCCACCAGATAACGCAGCAAGTCGAGGTAGAACATGACAGCAAGGAAAGCCAGCAAGGAAAATATAAGAAAATACTTCATCGCAGCGGCATACATCTTCCGGTTGTCTCCTTCTCGGTCTTTGCCAAAAACAAACGGTTCGTAAGCATAACGGAAAGCTTGCGTAAACATTGCCATCACCATCGCAATCTTACTGGTTGCTGCATAGATACCCAATTGCACCAACCCTTCCTGCCGGTCTTCAAAAAGAAACGGATAGATCATCTTATCCACAGTCTGATTTAGAATACCTACCAAACCTAAGATTAATACCGGGAAAGAATATACGACCATTCGTTTCAGCAATACCTTGTCCAACTTATAAGCAAAACCTGTCAGTTCCGGAATAAAGAAGAACATCTGGACAACCGAAATAATCAGGTTGCTAATAAAGATATATCCCACTAAATAATCCGGATCATAAAACCAGGAGATCGTTGACGGACAATGTACATTCAGCCACGGGCACACCAATAGGAAAAATAAATTCAAACCGATGCCACCAACGATAGAGAGCAGTTTAATAGCAGCAAACTTAATAGGCCGCTTTTTATACCGTAAATAGGCAAAAGGAATGCATTGGAAAGAGTCTAAAGCTACCACAACAGCCATCATCGCTATAAACTCCGGATGATCGCCATAATCCAGTAAATTGGAAATAGGTTGCAGGAATAACAAGCAAAGGAAAACAAAAATCAAAGATACCCCTCCTACCGATAACAAGGAGTTGGCATATACTTTCATCGGGTCTTCTCCCGATTTGTTGGCAAAACGGAAGAATCCCGTTTCCATACCGAACGTAAGCAGTACAAGCATCAGGGCTGTAAACGCATATACGTTTGAAACAACTCCATAACCTCCGGTGGAAGCTGGCAATACCGCTGTGTACAAAGGCACCAGCATGTAGTTAAGGAACCGTCCGACAATACTACTCAACCCATAAATTGCCGTATCTTTAGCTAATGATTTTAGTCCAGCCATGTTTTATTAGTAATTATCATTTAGATTGGTTCAACGTTTCTTCTTTTGTTTGAACAACCAATCCATAAATCCGGGATAATTGAAAGCCGGATTCCAGCTCCCATGATTGCAACCGGGGAATTCAATATATTCCACATCTGCACCGGCAGCTTTCAGTGCTTTATACGCTTCGCGAGAACCTTTCACCGGAACTACATCGTCCGCATCTCCGTGAAAGATACGAAATTTCACATCCTTGGCAACCGATAGCCGACTTGGATTGACTGTACCGCAAATAGGAACTGCAGCTGCAAAAATCTCCGGATAACGCACGACTAAATCATACGTTCCCATCGCTCCCATTGAAAGACCGATAATATAAACCCGTTGTGTGTCCACTTCGGGCATTACCAGATAAGAGTCGAGCAACTGTTTAAGCGTTTGCAATATAGGACTGATCTCTTGTCCCACTGGCATTTCTGTAGGGATAAGCGACTTCGGACGTCCTGTATAAGCCCAGTAACCGTCTGTCGGACACTGTGGAATTAGAACGAAAGCGGGATACTTCTCTTGATTGACCGGATTAAGAAACATCTGTCCACCATGAGTCAACTGTTTCTCATTATCATTTCCCCGTTCGCCGGCTCCATGCAGAAACAGTACGAGCGGATACTTTTCACCTGGCTTCACCGATTCGGGATGAATCATCCGATAAGGTAAAGAGTCTCCTTTAGAAGAGACAAAAATATCCCTCCCATATTCCTGTTGAGCCGATAAAGACAAGCTCAAAAAGAGAAAAACAAGTAAAGTAGTCCATTGCTTCATCATCCAACTATGCTTTATAAAGTTCTTTTATACCGTTAATACCACTTGTCACATGACGCTTTATGTTAGTCATTAAACAGCGTTTTTTGACTGTTATAAAGACTTCTTCCCAAATGTTTATAGGCAAGTTCGGTCACCTCACGTCCACGGGGAGTACGCTTCATAAATCCTTCTTTTATCAGGAAAGGTTCGTAAACTTCCTCAATGGTTCCCGCATCTTCTCCCAAAGCCGTGGCAATGGTAGTGATACCTACCGGACCACCTTTAAATTTGTCTATAATGGTGCAAAGTATCTTGTTGTCTATCTCATCCAGGCCGTACTTATCAATATTCAGTGCTTCCAATGCAAACTGGGCGATCTCCGTATCGATAGAACCGGAGCCTTTCACCTGCGCAAAATCACGTACCCGACGGAGCAAGGCATTGGCAATACGGGGCGTTCCGCGGCTACGGGAAGCGATCTCCGATGCTGCACGTACCGAACAAGGCACATCCAGTATGGACGCAGAACGACGAATGATATTGCTCAAAATATCATCATCATAGTACTCCAAATGAAGATTAATACCGAAACGTGCACGAAGCGGGGCCGTCAGCAGACCGCTACGTGTGGTTGCACCAACCAGCGTGAAAGGATTCAAATCTATCTGGATGCTGCGTGCCGAAGGTCCCTTATCGATCATAATATCGATGCGGTAATCTTCCATCGCCGAATAAAGATATTCCTCCACCACAGGCGACAGCCGATGAATTTCATCAATAAAAAGCACGTCGTTCGGTTCGAGGCTGGTCAATACACCTGCCAGGTCACCCGGTTTATCAAGTACCGGACCGGAAGTTACTTTAAAGCCAACTCCTAATTCGTTAGCGATAATATTCGAAAGAGTTGTTTTTCCTAATCCGGGAGGGCCGTGCAACAGCACATGGTCGAGTGCTTCGCCACGCAAGCGTGCCGCCTTCACAAAAATGCGAAGGTTTTCCACCACCTTGTCCTGACCGCTAAAGTCTTCAAAGCTTAACGGACGGAGTGCATTCTCGAAATCCCGTTCTTTTGAAGTAAGCTGATGTTCGCGTATGTTAAAATCTTCCTGTTCCATTTATTTCTTGAAAGTAGGAGACAAAGATAGAGATTTACATTCATTTTCAGTATAAGAAAGACGAAGAAAAAACTCCAATCGGTATCCGAATGGTGATGACCGAAGGGCTATTTATAAAAATTACCTATTTTATTTTATGCCCCAAAGCTCTATATACAAGAAGTAATTTCAAAATAACATAAAGAAAATCAATTAAGGCAACCGCACCAAATTTTATTCAAATCTGTGCGTTTTAAGCTAAACCGTGCGGGAATGAGTCGAATCGTCTATTCATAGGAAATGATTTCTATTAGGCATTTCTATTTATCCGTTTGCCTATCCGGATTCGTTTCACTTGCTATTTTTACTTCGTTCCACTATAGTGTTCTTTGCGGGAAACTATAGTGGAACGTAAGGGACACTATAGTTACTATTGCGTTCCACTATAGTGGAACGAAGTAAAAGTAGCTAATTGAGATAATCTGACTAGGCAATAAAGATAATTTGTTTGGGCAATTAAAAAAGTCTTATTGGTACACCTGACGGAGATACGGTGGCGAGGCATGCATTCGTTTAGCTCAAAACCGTCAGAAATGAATATTTTAGTGCGGTTTCCCTAGAAAATAATAAAGAAAACAGAGACAAATCAATCTTTTACCTACCTTTGTATCATTCTATTTTTAACTAGATTACAAATGAAAACATTAAAAAGAAAAACATGGCTTATCGTAATGGCTATTGTATCAGTATGCCTTAACCTCACTGCTTGCAGTAGCAATGATGAAAAAGAAGACGACTTTACCGCAAAAGGGCAAATTACGGGAAAACTGGAAAAGGGACCATTCCTTCAAGGTTCTAAAGTCATTTTATACGAACTTAACAATAATCTTTCACAGACAGGAAAGAGTTATAAAACGAATACAACAAACGATTTAGGAGAGTTTTCATTCGACTCCTCTCTCGCTTTGAGTAGTCAATATGCAGAATTGGAGACTAATGGATATTTCTACAATGAAACAGAGGGAGAAGAATCTCGTGCTCCCATTACATTAAACGCCTTAGTAGATCTGAGTGAAAAAGGAATGGTAAATGTTAACCTAATCACTCACCTGGAATTCGGTCGTGTAAAAAAACTAGTGCAAGACGGAAAATCTTTCAAAGATGCCAAGAAGCAGGCAGAGCAAGAATTATTAGCATGTTTCGCTATCACCCATAAAATCGATAGTCCTGAAAACATCTCCCTCATGGATGGTAATGATAATGCAAAAATACTGTTAGCCATCTCGTCCATCCTATTATATCGCCAATCAGAAGCCAGATTTTCAGAACTTATATCCAAGTTTAGTACCGATTTTGCCCGTAACGGAACAATCACCGATACCAATATCCGTCAAGAAATGCAATCGGGACAATATAATATTAACCCCAAAAGCATCGTAAAGAAGATGAAAGAACATTATACTAGAAAAGGCGTAACTATCTCCATAGAGGACTTTAGCCAATATGTAGATCGCAACGGTGACGGAGTACTGGATGAAAACGATGCATTCACAGAAGTTATTCCAGACGACCAATTGACAGAAGAAAACATTTTCCAAGACGCAACAACTATCCAAAACGCTCTCGACGGCATATATGCAAAACTAGTAGATTTTACCACTCTTCAGCTAACTGTAGAGGCAATTAGAACTAAAAAAATAACAGCAAGTAATCTCTATAACCTACGTTTAGATACTGACAGCCGCTATATATCAGATCTCTGGAAGTCCGGTTATCAATGTATCCACAACGCCAACTTTATGATTGAAGCTTTGTCGCAATATAATTCCAATATTGATGTATCGACCTACATAACAGAAGTAAAGCTTTTACGTGCATTTGTCTATTATAATATGACTCTGTTATGGGGAAATATTCCTTTAGTAACAATTCCCCTTTCGACACCAGAGGTAGAATACATACAAAAAGAGCAGAATGAAATACTTGATTTCGTTTATAATGAATTAAACGGAATATTACCGAATCTATCCGTTACCTTTGATGAAGAAAAAGGAGGAAAAAGTAGAATGGGATATTACTCTGCTCTCGCACTAGCAGCTGAAGTTAAACTTCTGCAAGTTAAGAAAACAGAAGCTATCAACCTCCTTAATCAAGCAGAATGGGATGAATTTGCAGGAGAACAAACAGAAGCTATCTATAGTAAAAATGGTCAATCCACTATTTTCAGTCTGTCATTACTTTCTTACTCCAATACGGGGTCATTATTCAACCGATTCTTAAGAAAAGGAGACTTCTATCCGATTTATTCCTACGCACACATCAATCTATTAAAAAAAGAAGCAAAAGATACTGATATAAGTTCTCTACTCAACGAATGGTTATCGACAATAGGGCTTGAATACGGTTATTGGGGCACATTGAAACGGACAAAAACCGCCATATCAACTACTGGTTGTAAGGAATATGAGCTTTTACTTCCTATTCCACAAATCGAGCTAGTTTCATGCCCGACTTTAATACAAAATCCTGGATATATGTAAAGGCTCGCCAATCTTACCCCACCAAATATTAATGCTCTATTTGTTTGATATTAATAATTAAGTATCTCTGATTATGGTTCTAAATTACATTTGGATAGGATTCTTTGTCGTCG
>ULVY01063304.1_pt1 | contig 15700 bp, 7 predicted proteins | sample 1959861 | NCBI WGS metagenome assembly ULVY01 (sample SAMEA4835798, study PRJEB28245) | human gut metagenome | biome: gut microbiome; material: fecal sample | place: Denmark | collected 2008
CCGTTATCAGCAAATAGCAAGTTAGAAGAATACAATGCTGCTAAGAAAGCTCTTGATGAAGAGAAAGCTGCATTGTTTGGGCTTACTCAGGAACAGGCAAATGCCCGACTGTCTGTAAAAAAACTCCGTGATGAATATGCACTTTATAAAAATGATGGAAAGCAGGTAGTAGAAACTAACAACGGTATAGCTATTTCTTGGAAAAAGGCGTTGGGAGTTATCGGAGGCACTGCTATGTTGAAATCTCTTATCTCAGATGTCACCCGTGTTAGGATAGAAATAGACTCTGTTAGCAAATCTTTTGAAGCATTGTTAAAATCAGAAAGTAAGGCTAAAGAGATGATTGGAGGGTTAAAAGAGCTTTCAATCAAAAGCGGATTGAATACCTATGGAGCAGCCCAAACGCTTCTTGGTTTTAATGTTGATGCAGAGAAGGTACTTCCAACATTGAAAAGTATCGGAGATATAACTATGGGGAACAATGAAAAGTTTTCCTCTATGACACTTGCTTTTGCCCAGATGTCTGCTGCCGGAAGATTAATGGGGCAAGATTTGAATCAGATGATTAATGCGGGATTTAACCCCTTACAAGTTATTTCTGAAAAAACAGGTAAATCCATTGCCGTCCTAAAAAAGGAAATGGAGCAAGGCGCCATTTCTTCCGAAATGGTTGCAGACGCTTTTGCGGCTGCAACATCTGAGGGTGGGCGTTTCTATAATATGCTTGAAAAGCAAAACACTGGAATCAGAGGTGAAAGAAACAAACAAAATGCAGTAATCAAAGAAAAATTAAATGAAATAGGCGAAGCTAATGAAGAACTTATAGCAGGTTCTTACCGCGCAACAACCTATCTAATACAAAACTATGAAACAGTTGGTAAGGTATTGGCTGGACTTGTTGTTACTTATGGTACATACCGAACCGCAGTGATGCTTGTTACCGCTGCTGAAAGCAAACATACCTTTGTGGAGATTGGACTTACCAATGCCCGTTTATTGGCACGAAAAGCGCAGTTAGCTTTAAACGCTGCAATGCTTACTAATCCTTATGTTTTGTTGGCTACCGCCGTTATTGGGCTTGGTGCTGCAATGTGGGCTTTCCACGATTCGACAACCGCGGCAGAGAAAGCGCAAAAAAGATTTGACGAGCAAAAGAAACAGTCTATTAAAAAAGAGCAAGAACATAAACAAAGGCTTGAAGAATTGATTTCCACCCTTCAAAATGAATATACCTCTTCTATGGATAGGGTGAAGGCAATGGATGCAATAAAGAATGAATATCCTGCTCTCTTCCAAAAATACATAGATGAAAAAGGACATATTAGAGACTTGATAGCTTTATGGAAAGAATACAATGAGGAAGCTGGAAAAAGGAACGTAGAAGAGAATAAAATTAATTACAACAACTCTAAAAAACTAATTGATGAATACGAACAGGTTATCGGATTATGGAAAAGGTTCGGAGAAGACCCGAATTTTCATAAAAACAGCTTGAATGAATCAGAGAAACAACTTGCTGACAAATATAGGAATGAAACTTTATTTACTTTGAAATCAAAGATAGATGAAGAAAGAAATATTCTCATAGCTTATCAAAAAGAAGTCCGTTCTGATGAACTAGCTCAATGGCAACTTGATTTAAAGAAAAATACTGATGTTCAGATAAAGTCAGAACTGAATGAAATGAAGCGCCTTCAACAAGCAAGAAAGAATAATAAGTGGTATTCTTTGAATGTAGGCATTGGTTCTTTGAAAGGTGCGACTACTGAATCTGAATTGCAAAGTAGAATAGATATACTTGAATCGGAGTTAAAGTCACGTAAAACCTCAACCTACCAGCAAGACCTTGCGAAAGCCAAATCCGATTGGGAAAAAGCAAAGAAAGGTTATGAAGTATTACTTAAAGACCAACAAGCAACATCGGAACAGGTAAAAAAGGCCCGTGAAGATATGCTATCAAAAGAGAAAGCCTATAAAGATTTAGGTGGTATTACCGGAAGTTCTTTAATCAAGCAGGAAAATCAAGCCAAGAAAGAAGCCGAAAACCGACTTAAACAGCAAGAACAACTTGCCGAACAACTTCTTTCCATTCGTCGGAAAAACCAGCAGGATGAAGTCAACCTCATGGAGGATGGTACTGAGAAGAAGCTGGCTCAGATTGACTTGGACTATCAGAAAGAACTCGATGCGATAGACAAGCAGCGCAAAGAGTGGGAAAAGGCCCAAAATGGAAAACTGACCGATGAGCAGGAATCTGATTTGTCCGCTTGGGAAGAAAACGCTTACAAGTCATACGGGAAAGGGGTTAAAGATGCCAGTAAAGAGAAGTTGGAATCCGAACGTAAAGCATGGCAGGAATACTTCATTGAGTACGGAAACTATCAGGAGAAGCGCAAGAACCTTGTACAGAAATACAATGACGAGATAGCCAAACTGCAAACCGACAGCCCGGAGTACGCTTCCAAGGTAGCCCAAAAGAACAAGGCTCTTGAACAGCTTGATGAACAGTTCGGTCACTCCACAAAGGCGATGGCAGACCTCTTTGAAGATGCCAGCAATAAGTCCGTTTCCGCTATTCAGTCCATCATTGATAAGTATGAAACACTTGTCAAGTACATGTCTGGTACAAAGGAAAGTGACGGAACGAATGTTACACTTGATGAATTGAAAGCGCTCGGATTCACTGATAAGGACATTGAAAAGATAGAAAAGGGTGAAATCTCCATAAAGGACGTAACAGATGCAATCAGAGGGCTAAAGGATGAGCTGAAAGGCAAATCACCGTGGCAGGCTTTCGTCTCTGACTTGGAGAAAGGGATAGAAGCCATAAAAAAGGGTGGCAACGATTCCAAGAAAATCGGTCAAGGAATCACCGATACAGGAAATGCTGTGACGTCTTTTGCCCCTGCATTGAATGAGTTCGGCTCAAGTATCGCCGACATATTCGGATTTGACGATAGCAAGATAACAAGTGCCATTGATGCGCTTGGCGGCTTAGGACAAACGACATCCGGGTTCGGGCAAATCATGTCGGGTGATATTGTCGGAGGCGCAATGAGTGCGGTTTCTGGAATTTCCTCTGTAGTGTCCGCGTTGGACGGGATGTTCGGTGCCGATTATTCCCACTATAATGAGATGGTTGAGGAATATAACAAACTCAATGAGATATGGGATGAGCTGATAGACAAGAAACTGGAATATATCGGCATTTCCTACGGTATGGAAGCGGACAAGGTCGGAGAAGAGGCGCTTGGCCTTGTTGAAAAGCAGATTGAGGCATATCGCCTGCTGGGAAAAGAGCGTCTTAATTCCGGTGCATCTGCCGGTTCCCATTCCATTGGCAAGCGGATGGCAAAGAACACCTCGTCAAGCGACTGGCAGGACATTGCCGACGCACTCGACATGTCAGTCAATGCCGCCAAAGAGCTTATCGGGACCGGAAGAATGACCGGACTGTTTGACCTCACTGTTGAGCAATTGGAGAAACTTAAATCCGAAGCTCCTGCCTTCTGGGCGAAGATGGACGGTGACGTGCAAGAATATTTGAACGGCATTATAGATGGAGAGGAAAGGATTGAGGATATTCAGGACCAGATAAAAGAGCAGCTCACCCAAACAACCTTTGACGGTGTGTTCGACAGTTTTGTAGATACTCTCATGGATATGGACAGTTCCGCGAAAGACTTTTCTGACAGTTTCAGCGGATATATGCAGCGTGCCGTGCTTACCACAATGGTAGGCAACAAATTTACCGAGGACCTTCAAACGTGGTACGATGCCTTTGCCCGGGCCAATAAAGACCAGGAAGGCATTACCAAGGAGGAGATGGAGGCCCTTCGGGAGCAGTATGATGCAATCGCCGGTTCCGCACTTGCCGAACGTGACAAGCTTGCGGAAATTTTCGGCTGGACCAAAGAGGATAGCGACAGTAGCACGGATAATTATGAGAACTTCATCGGTAGCATGCAGGATTCTCTTACTTCCCTTGATGTGACAGCCAAGGATGTTTCTGACAATATCTATGATTACTTCCGTCAGGCAATGATAAAGGCTTTGTACGAGAAAGAATACAAGGGCAGGATGGAAGAGTTGTACAAGACTTTTGAAGAACTTTCCAAAGACGGATTGTCCGAGAGTGACATGGTACAGCTCGGTTCTCAGGTTGACCGATACATTGAGCAGATGATGAAAGGTGTTGAGGGTGTGAACAGCATCTTCACAGACAAACTGAAGGACGCCGAAGACCTGCAGTCGTTTGTTGATAACGTCAAGTCTGCCATGTCTTCCATCGAAGCCACCGCCGAAGACATAACAGACAATATCTTCGAGTACATCCGTCAACAAATGGTTGAGAAGATGTTTGCCGATACCTTCCAACCACAGATAGAAGAGTTTTATAAACGGGTTCAGAAAGCCATGTCTGACGGCGATATAACCGATGCTGAACGTAATACACTGAGAAGCGAAGCTGAAAAGTTGGCTAATGACATCGTAGCCGCCAAAGACATTCTTTCTGATACTCTTGGCATTACCGAGAGTAACATGAAGAAGGAACTTGAAGAGGAATTCAAGTCCTTCTCCGATGACATATTGAACTCTCTTACCAATGCCGAGGTAACAGCCGAAGCCGTTGCCAAGAATATCTCCGAATCCATGCGCAAGGAACTTATCGAATCCATGTATATCGAGCAATATGAACCACGTATCAAAGCTATCTGGGAGAAATGGAAGGAATACTCGGAGGATGGACTTGTAACCGATGAAGAACGTGCCAATATCAAGAATGACATTGACGAATTGAGCAAGGAGGTCGCCGATGCTGCCGGGGAAATCAGTGGCGCGTGGAAAGACTCTGGAGAGGAGGTAAGGAAAGCGTTCAACTCTTTCTCCGACAGTATCAAGAGTGTGCTCTATGACGCAGAAGCTACCGCCGAGGACATAGCCGACAATATCTATCAATATATGCGCAATGCCTTGGTGGATTCCATGTTTACTGCCCAGCTCCAGCCTCAGATTCAGGCCTGGTATGACAAATATACCGAATTTATGAAAGACGGTGCCATTGATACGGCCGAGCGCAAGACTCTGGACGAGATGATAGCCGAAATTCAGAAAGCCGGTGTCGACATTGTGGATGCGGCTAACAAGCTTTTCCCCACTCTTGATACGGGAGCCATCAACCGTGCGGAAGAAGCCGCCCAGGAAGCGGAGAACGCCCGTAATGAAGCTGAGCAGGAATGGGAGTCGTTCTCTGATGGTATTCTGAATTCCTTGTACGATATAGAGGCCACAGCGGAGGATATTTCCGATGACATGAGCGAATACATGCGCAAGGCTTTGATTAAGGCCATGTATGTGGAGAACTTCAAACCGCAGATGCAGAAGTGGTACAATGAGTGGAAAAAGGCCATGGGAGATGACGACCTAACTTCCGAAGAAAAGCAGCTCCTCGACTCCATGAAACAGACGATGGTTGACGACATGAAGAAAGAAGTTGATGCCATCAACCAGTTCTTTGGAACCATGTTTTTACAGCAGGCGAGTAGTAAGGGTTTTGAAGCCATGTCACAAGATACCGGCGAAGAACTTAACGGACGTTTTACAGCTTTGCAGGTTGCCGGGGAAGAAATAAAGAACCAGTCCATTCAACAGACCGGTTTACTTTCATCCATCAATGGCAAACTTTCATTGCTCAATCTTAGAAGTGGGGATGTCCCAGCTTTGTTATCTGGAACTCCTAATTTCGCAGATAGAGCCAAAGAGACAATAGCGAGCGGCTATCAGTCGCAGGTACATATTGTTTTCCCGACAGAGGACATAAAGGCATTGACCGATAGAGTCTCCAATATGGAAAGAATCGTAGATGAAATGAGAACATTCCAAGTAGAAGGTAACATGGACCGTAGAGATATACTTGAAAACTCTGTTATTCTTGCCAAGAATAGTCCGCGAATACTCGATAATACAAATGATATCAAGCAGGATATAAAGAATCTATAATAGTTATGGCAGAATTAATAATAAACGGAAGAGAAGCCCTAAAAGAGTGGGGTGTTAGAATGGGAGATAACTTTCTTGATGTACTGGGAGCACCGGTACCTCTGAAAGAGTTTATAGAGAATAAATCACGCTTGGAACATGGGAAACAAGTTCTTATGGATAACCCCAAGCTTGATGAGCGTGAGTTAACTCTTGTTTTTACAGTAGAAGGTGATTCTCCTGCCGATTATCAGGCAAAGAAAACAGCTTTTTATGAAGAACTTTACAAAGGTAAAATTGATATTCAGATTCCTGAGAACAATAGTGATATTTATCATTTGCTGTATTTAGGAAAGAGCGTTTCTTATGCCCAAAGCTTAGACCGGACATTTGGGAAAATATCAGCCAAATTCTGTGAGTATAATCCATCTAACCGTGTTGTAGGCTAGAAATTTACGACATTAAATTCATTGTCGTGTATGGAAGCTCTAATTTTTAGGGCTTCTTTTTTTTATGTCCGACCTTTGTTTACATGATAGATATTAAGGACATACAAGGCAATACCCGCTTTTCAACTGGTATCAATTCCGGTGCAAAAGGCAAGTTCTCTTTAATGAAAGAGGACTATGTCGTACTACCTTTTAATACTCTGTCCCCAGTCGATTTCCAAGTAGGTGATTACGTTGACCTGCGTGGGGTACTCGATGCCTCCATGGGCGGTAAATTGGCAAAAATCTATCAGATTGTAGATATTCCCTATCCGACCTACAAGAACGGAGGCTACTCCTATGAACTTCGTTTTGACGCTTACTATTTCAAGTGGAAAACAAAGATATTCAAGTACACCCCGGAGTACAGAGGACAGGAAGCGTCCTGGTCCCTTACCGCTTCACTGGATGTCCAGATGGGTGTATTCCTTCGCAATTTGAAAGCTCTTGGTTATAAATATGAGGGAAAAGACTTCGTGTTCTCCATTGACGATAGTGTCGAGAACTCCTCCAAATTGATGACCTATGACAATACCAACCTCATTGATGCTATGTTCAGCATGGCTGATAACTGGGGTTGTGATTGTTGGGTAACGGACCATGTCATCAACTTCGGACGCTGTGAGTTCTCCGACGCTGTTAAGATTGAACTTGGCAAGGAAGCCAAGGACATGAGCCGGAGTGACAGCAAGGGTACTTATGCCACAAGAATCTATGCGTTCGGTTCAACAAGAAACATCCCTACCAACTATCGCCCGGTAGACCGGACCACTGTTGTCAACGGTATCGTCCAGAAGCGCCTTATGCTTCCGGCAGGCACTCCATACGTGGATGCCCACGAGGGCTTGACCGATTTGGAAGCCATTGAAGCCGTTGTTGTATTCGACGACGTCTATCCCAAACGGGTGGGTGAAATCACCGGTGTAAGCTCTTATGAGAGCGAGGTAGATAATGAAGATGGTACAAAGACAAAAGCTACCTTCTACCGGTTCAAGGATTCAGGCATCAACTTCTCGAAGGAATACATCCTTGAAGGACATGAACTCAAAATCAGGTTCGAATCCGGCAAGCTCAACGGCATGGAGTTCGGTGCTGCCTTTAACCCTCTTGGTCTGACTGAGAAGAACGACGACGGCACATGGAATCCTGACGCCCAGCTTTGGGAGATTATCCGTAACGAGGACTACGGTAGACCCCTGCCGGATGAAGTGTTGTTTCCCGAAAAAGGTGACAGATATGTGCTGTCCGGCTGGAATGTCGGGAAGATAACTGAACTTGGGTTGGTGGCTGCTGCCGAAGAGGAACTGCTTGCCACTGCAAAGAAGTACGTGGCAAAGACCTGCATCGACGACGGCACCTATACGGCTACGCTCAACTCCATCTGGGTACACAAAGACCAAATAAATCACAGCTTTGACATAGGACAGCGCATCAACCTTGTCAATCCTGCCTACTTCAAGGACGGGCGCTTGTCCCGTGTCATCGGCTTTGAAATCAACCTCGACAAGCCTTACGATTCCCCGCAGTATACGATTGGCGAAAGCACCGCCTATTCCCGCCTTTCCGATATTGAAACGCAAGTCGAAGAGTTGACTTTTAAGGGACAGACCTTCACCGGTTCGGGAGGAAGCAACATCTATGTCATCAAGACCAACGACGCTACGGCCGCAAGCAACTTCAATGTATTCTCTGCTTTACGTACCCTAAGAATGTTCTTGAGAAAGGATGCAAGCGACGTAGCGGAGGAGGTTATCACATTCTTAAAAGGCCTTTTGATTGGCAAGAATGGCAGTGGTATTACCGTCCGTGAAGACGGTACTTCCCAAGCTGTCGTTGACCGTCTGTATGTGAAGATAAAGGCCGTCTTTGAAGAACTGCAGGTTAAGAAAGCCACCCATGTAGGCGGTGAACAGACAATCACCCATGCCGGTATGAAGTGCATCCGCGTGGAGGAACTGGAAGATGCCTACCGCTGCTATTTCCTTGCCGAGCAGGAAGGTGAAGCGATAGCAAACGAATTTAGTGTAGGCTCGCTGGCGCAAGCAAAGGAGTGCAACATCGTCGAAGGGACTACCCTGAACGCCTCCAACCGCTACTATTGGCGTGAGGTCATGGCTGTGGGACGTGACTATATTGACTTATCCAAGGCCATCTGTGATGAAGGTAGTGATATCCCCCAAGCAGGTGACGATATTATAGGATTGGGCCACCGTACAGATGTAGACCTTCAAAGCGCAATCGTGCTATCGTCTACCAACGAGACATCCCCGTCTATAATTTTCTACACCGGCATTGACGACTTCAACCTAACGGGGAAAGATGTAATCTCCTTCGGTGTTGACAAATCCACCGGGCATGCCTACATGAAAGTGTACGGTACTTCCTATATCGGCGCCCGTGATGAGAGCACTTACATCAAGTACACACCGGAAGGTGGCGTAGAAATCAAGGGGCGATTCCTTACTATGGCCGGTGAGGACATCCTGACAATGTTCACTGTCATTGAAGGACTTATCAAGTCTGAAATCTCATCCGTGCGTGATGAAATCAATGCCCTGAACAATTACCTTAACAATGCGTCTTTTGCCGCTGATATGCAGTACTGGACCGGTAGCAGCAACATACGCATCTTCCGAGTTGACGGCCGGCTGCTGTATTTCAACAGTAACTTCTATGCGAACAAGGAATCTTTCGCTAATATAGTAAGCGAACGCGCAAAGAATGTGCTGCACCTTAAGAACAGCTATATCGAGCAGGTCAATTCAGACTTTTACCGCCATCCGGATTTCGAGACCTTCGACGGGCTCAAGCGCCCCCGGCAGTTCACTATCTCTTTCAAGTATCTTGTGAAACGTCCCGGCACTCTTGCCTTCCATTTCAAGGACGAGAAGGAAGAAGGCTTCGAGGAATACACCCCGATTTCCTTTTCTAAGGACCTATATCCCGGTACCGAATTCAAACAGATGGAGATAACTGGCAAGTGGAACGGTACCGGTAATTTCTATATGTCTTTTACCGGTGACATGTACTTGTATGCACTGACACTAACCGATGATGCTCTTGCCGACCTGCGCGAGGAGTTCAACATGCGTTTCGAACTCACAGACAAGAAGATTCAGGCGAACCTTGATGAAATCAGAAATACGGCTGACAACTTTGAATATTATCACAGTGAATTCCTGCTGACTGCGCGTAATCTTGAAGTGAAGTTCACAGAAGACCTGCAGGATGCTGAGAGCCGCATAACGCAAGAATACGCCTCCGCTATCAACTTGTCCGCCCGTGGCCTGAAAGCAGAATTCACGTCCGGTCTTGCAGACCTTGAGACGGGAATCACCGAAGCATATAAGTCTGCCATCGGCATATCGGCCCGCGAGCTTCGTACAGACTTCAGTGCGTCCGTCTCTGACCTGGATGGCAGGATGTCCGCCCATGCAGGCGGCTTCCATGTGACGGCCGAGAAGATAGAAAGCATGGTGAGTGCCACAAACAGCCTGAAGGGTACCGTGGAACAGCATACCTCAGCCATTAGCCAGACGGCTAGCCGTATAGACCAGTTCGTGCAGAAGATAACCTTCGATTCCAAAGGTAACATTACCAATATCGACAAAGCCGGTTTAGTGACGGAGAGCAATATCGCCACCATGTTTGCGGAAAAGGTCGACCCCAACGGTGATATCGTCAGGCGTGCTCAAATCAGCGCGTTCATCACCGAAGGCGAAGCGGGCAGGCTGATATCCAATGCTACAATCGAGGCTGACCGGATAAACTTTACGGGAAAGACCATCATCAACGGCAGTTTCGTGGTCGATACAAACGGGCGTGTGACGATGAACGACATCACGGCAAACAACCTGACTCTAAAGGGCAGCATAACGGGCACGGATGCTACGCTGAACGGCATTACAGCTAATAATCTGACATTAAAAGGTAATATCTCAGGTATTGACGCCATCCTGAACGACATTACTGCCAATAACCTTACGTTGAAGGGCAACATTACCGGGGCGGGGGCTACACTGAATGATATCACCGCCAATAATCTTACCTTGAAAGGGAGTATAACGGGCAGGGATGCTGTCTTGAACGATATCACCGCGAATAACCTTACCCTGAAAGGTACCATATCCGGTGCCAATGCCACGCTTAACGATATCACAGCCAATAATCTTACGTTGAAAGGAAATATTTCCGGTGCCAACGCCATATTGAACGGCATCACCGTAAACGGAAAGATAAACGCCTCCAGCGGCCGGATAGGTGACTATCTGTATCTGCATGGTAACGGTATATCCACCAACTCGAGAGCGTTCGTGACCGACCTTACAGATAGCACTACGCAGTTCGAACTCAGCAAGAGCTACTATCTGCATGCGATAGCGTCGGACGGAGGAGCCAATAGCATCCTGATAAGGCCCTACCAGACTATGGAAGCGGGCACAGTCAAAGGGGTGGTAACCATCTCTGCAACCATTCCGGGGCGCAATAGGGCCATACACGTATCTTCCGGCGAGAGCTATTTCGGTGGTGATGTGATAGTGGGGAAGATGTATGCTCCGTCCTCCGGGACTCTGGAAATTGCCGGGCCGCTGAAGACGCAAGGTGTATACCGGAATACTGACGTGATACTCTCTTCGGTTACAAGGTACAGCATTAAGGCGACCGACCACACACTGCTTTTTTACGGCAACTGTACTATATCCCTTCCGTCCTCTTCTGACGGGCATGAGATATGGATAATGCCGAACGGGAATACCATCAGTTTTCCTTCCGGTACGTTCGCGAACTCTTCCAGGACGAATATCAACGGGCGTGAATGGCATGTGATAAAACGGGTTTTGGGGAATTGGTATCTGTCATGGATGAGTATATAGAATAATTAAAATAGAAAGTATGAAAATCAACTTTAAGAAAATCGAGGCCCAGACCTCATTCGAAGGCGCCAAGCAGACCTTCGACGTAGCCGAAACGGTCGGCAATGAAATGATGTACAACGGAAGTATCCTTCTGGATATAGGCTTTGAAGACTTGGCACGGGAAATCTACTACTCGAAAGATGCGGTGGAAATCCCGGAACAGTATTGCAAGGCTCTTGAACTTGTGGTGAAGAACTCACGGCTCATAGCTGCCGTGAAACGTGCGGTAATTAACCAACTGAACGTCATCCAGCCATCTTAAATCAATTCTGAAAATTATGGTATTGGAATCAAATCAGTTCAACCAGCTTGTAGAGGAGGTGAAGAAAGCCCTTCTTGTCGGCTCCCAAGGTGTGGGCGATGTGGAGATTGTCGATTCGCTGGCCGATATCATGAGCCTGCCCGCCCTCCGTCTTGCCGGTATGGAAGAATCGGTGGTCGAGGCACCGCTTGAGTTGCTGTCTGCCCCTGCTGAGGAAGCTGCTGAGGAAGTGCGCAAAGCCGAAGCGGAGCGTGTCATAGTGGAGAACGCACGCAAGGAAGCTGAGAAATCCCGTGAAACGGCTGAGACAAAGCGTGCTTCATCTGAAAGTACCCGCGCATCTGCTGAAACTACGCGTATCAATGCCGAAAAGGAACGTGTGACAGCCGAAGGTCTCAGGAAAACGGCAGAGACAGAGCGAGGCAAAGCTGAAGCGGTCCGACAGACGTCTGAGACCGGACGGGCAACTGCCGAAACCGGCCGTGTTACTGCCGAAGGTAAACGTGTCAGCGCCGAGGAGGAACGTAAAAATGCTGAGACAGTGCGGGCCAACGCAGAGTCAACCCGACAGACAGCCGAAACGGGTCGTGTCAATGCTGAAACCGGTCGTGCTACAGCAGAAGGTAAGCGCGTTACTGCTGAGAATGCCCGAAGCACTGCTGAGGATACACGTAATAGTGCGGAAACTAACCGCCAAACAGCCGAAACCGGACGCGTAAATGCTGAAAGTGGCCGTGTAAATGCTGAAAGTACCCGTGTCACTGAATTTGCTGCCCTCAAGCAGGAATCGGAGACGGCTACTGCGAATGCTACTGATACGGCAGAACATCCTACCTACATCGGTGCAGACCACTATGTATACCAATGGGATAAGAGCGCTAAAGAATACGTTAAGACGGATATCTATGTGAAAGGCAAGCCGGGAGATACATTCACCCTTCTTGGACGTTACGATACGCTTGATGCCTTAAAGACTGCTGTACCTGACGGGTCAAACATCACTGGTTTCTATTCCGTTGGAACTGCATTGCCTTATACATATTATGCCTGGTATAACGGTGATTGGCAAAGTCAAGGACAATTACAAGGTCCAAAGGGCGATAAAGGCGAGAAGGGGGATACGGGAGCGCAAGGTCCTCAAGGCGTACAAGGTCCACAGGGCATGAAAGGTGATACCGGTGCCACAGGACCGCAAGGAGTAAAAGGTGATACTGGTGCTACCGGTCCTGCTGGTGCAAAAGGCGCCACTGGTGCACAAGGAATACAAGGTCCAAAGGGCGATAAAGGAGACAAAGGTGATACGGGTGCAAAAGGCGCTACCGGTGCTACTGGTGCCACGGGTGCAGCAGGTGCAAGTGCCAGTATTACCGGTGCTACTGCTACGGTTGACGCCAACATCGGTACGCCCTCCGTGACCGTTTCTCTCGGTGGTACCGCATTGGCCAGAACCTTTTCCTTTGCTTTCAAGAACCTGAAGGGTGCTACCGGAGCTACTGGACCTAAAGGGGCGACTGGTGCGCAAGGACCACAAGGGCCGCAAGGTGTCGGTGACCCGACAGTCACCGGTGCGAATACGGTCACGACACTGGCCTCCCTGCCAATTTCCAAGAGAAGTATCACTGCAAGGTTGGGTTCTGCCACGAACATCAGCCTTGCTTCCGGAATGTCAGTGGGCAATGACTTGTATATCCGCTGCGTCGCATCGGCGGCATTCACACAGCCGATACCCAATACCGGCGCGTTCACTTCGATGTCCGGTACTTCAATCAGTGTTTCCGCTGGAGATATCTTTGAGATTAGTATCTGGTGCTATGCCGCTGGCGCCTATTCAATATCCGTAAAAACAAGGGACTAAGGTTTATGAGTGTATTAAAAAGACGAAGCAATAATATAAAGGACGGTCAGTATGTGATTGCATTCTCCGACAGTAGAGCCTTAATAGATATTTCCAAGGATTGTGGAATGACATGGACCAGAAGACAACCTTCCGACCTTCCTAATGTAAACGAATACTTTTTCAGCAACGATAGAACGAGGATTGCCATGTCCGGAGACGGCAGGCATATCTATTGCTCGTGCTATATGGCAAATGTGGGATTATTGCGTTCTACGGATTTTCTGGAGACGGCAGAACCTTTCAAGCCTGATAATTGCTATTCCGTATACTCGATAGCCTGCAACGGCAGGGGGAATCTGGTCGCTGTTGTGTGTCAGAATAGCAATAACAAATATGATTTGATGCTTTCCGGGGATTATGGGAAGACATGGCGGGTCTCCAATGGATTAAAAGACAATACCGTGCCTCTCATGGGGGTGGAAATGTCCCATTCCGGCAGATACGTAGTGGCATATGCGTCAAATTCTCCCTATTATACTACCCATGAGCTGTTTATATCTTCCGATTATGGAGAAACTTTCAGCAGTGAAATATTCAGGGGGCCTATCACAAAGATTGCCATTTCCGGTGACGGCAAATACATGTTGTGTTGCTGCAACAGGGAGAGTTCATCAAAGTTATACTATGCCTATTATTCCGGGGATTATGGGAAGACGTGGACTAAAATTACCGATTCGAGTTTCTCTGCCCGTACATTGGCCATATCCTATGACGGGAAATATATGGTTATAGAGGGAGGGTACTCTTATTCCGGTGCACGTATATCCGCCGATTACGGAAAAACCTGGGCATTGAAGCATTCCGTTATTGGCAATAGCTTTGCTTTGGGGCTTTCGTCTGACGGAAAGTATGCGATAGCACAGGAAAGTTCTTCTCCGTATCGTATGTTCAAATCTTCGGATTATCTGGGCTCATTTACTGAAATAAATACGGCACCGCTTACATCAGGTATTAGAGCGAATTACCGATTTATCATAATGAATAAAAATAGGCTTTAACAATAATGCAATATATACATATTTATTCAGAGGAGAAAGTTGTCCGTCTTGATTTTGAACTGGACGGAAACTATGAAGTGGGTACAACCTATGAGGATTACCTGAATGGAGCCTGGGTACCGTTGAATGTGGAACAAAAAACATTTTATGAAACCCATCCGGCAGCGTCTGCAAAGGAAATTCTTGAATGTGAATTAATCCCTCCCTATGAGCCGACTTTGGAGGGTGTGAAGAGCGCGAAGGTCAATGAAATTGCTGTTTACGACGGGTCCGATGCCGTGAATTCCTTTACGCTTGGCGGCAAGCGGATGTGGCTTGACAAGGATACGCGGGTAGGACTGGCAAACTCAATCACTATCGAGCAGGCTGCGGGCAAGGAGACAACCGTGCTGTGGTATGATACCGTGAAGTATGTAATCCCCATTCCTCTTGCCTTGCAGATGCTGGCCGCACTGGAACTGTATGCCCTGGAATGCTATAATGCCACGCAGGAACATCTGGCCGCGGTTATGGGACTTGCTACGAAAGAGGAGGTCGGAGCGTATGATTACACTTCCGGTTATCCTGAAAAATTAGTGTTCAACCTTTAAATTGATGGCTTATGATTTACTTATATTTTATGTCGCTGTTTTTGCTCACTATGTACATAATGTATGCGGTGAGAGTGTGCGGAGTGCCTTGGAGCTTGTCTGATACCTACTATCAGTTGAAGAAGCGGAATCGTCCGGCATGGCTGTTCCAGATAGCTATGATTGTTCCTGCCATGCTGCTTATGCCGGTGTGGATTGAATGCTCATCGGAGAACCTGCAATGTTTGGCATTTCTTGCTTGCGGTGGGCTGATGTTCGTCGGGACAGCCCCGCTGTTCAAGGAGGAATTTCAGAGCAAAGTACATTATGCAGGGACAGTAATAGCCGGATTAGCTACAATTCTTTGGGTTTGTCTCTCCGGTATGTGGTACTTGCCTGCGGTTGCTTTCCCGATAGCCGTTGTTATCATGTTGAGATACCGGAAATGGCTGTTCTGGGCGGAGATGGCAGCGTTTGCTTGTGCTTATGTGGGGGTGCTTATAATTTGTATCGATTGTTAAACCGGGAGAAATGGAAATGAATGATTGGATTATGTTGGTGACCGCACTCGGTGGCATCGAGGGCATCAAG
>ULVY01012114.1_pt1 | contig 15489 bp, 9 predicted proteins | sample 1959861 | NCBI WGS metagenome assembly ULVY01 (sample SAMEA4835798, study PRJEB28245) | human gut metagenome | biome: gut microbiome; material: fecal sample | place: Denmark | collected 2008
GAGCCGCTTAGGCTTGGCGAATTTTTAACGAACTATTGATTTAGACAATAAATGATTATATGAATACTCGCACTCGGTAATCAAGAACAAATTATTACCGAGTATTTTTCTTATCTCATCTCGATATACGGATGTATCCCCTACAATCCCTATGACCAATTCATATGTGGTATTAACATAAGATCCCGTATAATAATTTGGATATATTGTCTTACCCAAGCTATCCACGAGAAACGAATCCTTATATTTATCCTTATTTGTATTGGCGATGGTCGCTTTATCTGGCAGATTTTTCCAGATTCCCTCGTCGGCATTCTTATGTAGACAAGAACACATTGTACTAATCAGCGACAATAACAGGAGTATTTTCATATTGTTTAATATAATACAACCATTATTCACTATATATTTTTTTTAAACTTAGAGCCTGTTTGAATTTATTTGTTTAAAATAAATATATATTCAGAGAAGGTAGAACAAGAGTTAGTACTTCACAAAAAAAATTTCGAAAGAGTTGAATATATATGACTTCGTATTTACTAATGTATTTCCTTATTTTTATGCTTTAGAAGATCTTGTTTATTTTTAATCCCTTTGAGGGAAACTATTTATTAACTAAATATTCCCAATCATATACCCTCCCTCTTCTTTTTTGCGCCTTTATTAAATGAGTGTCGATACTCAGATGTTTTTAATTGGAGCAAATGAATCAAATAGATAATTATATACAATCGTTTCTGAATGGATCTCTGGGGGCTGAAGGGCATACTGTTTTGCGACAGTGGATCAAAGAAAAGCCGGAGAACAGATACTATTTCCAAGCCCAGGTTGCCATATGGAAAGCGACCGGTGTGATATCGAATGCGGAAGAATTCGATGTGACAGGTGCTATCAATCGATTTAATAAGAAAGCAAAACAGGTAAATCGAATCGATTTCTATCGTTGTACGTTGAGGTTTTCGGTTGTCGCTATCATTCTTTTAATATGCGGAATTTCTTCCTTATTCTTTTTGTGGCAGTCGGAAGGGAGAGTTTCAGAAGTTGTGGAAGAATATAGGGAATATGTGGTTGAGGTTCCGGACGGAGCAAAATCTAAAATTACATTTCCGGATGGTTCCATTGTCTGGCTGAATGCTGGGAGTAAGGTAAAGTATGATTCAAACTTTGCCAAGGCTTCGAGAAAAGTGGAACTGACAGGTGAAGGTTATTTTGAAGTAAGCAAGAATCAAGGAATTACCATTTGTGGTGAGTACGGGGAAATTGTCTGTAAAGGTACTTGGTACAAAATTCAATCTAAAATCCTATGAAGAAGACTCAGAGTTGAAAGTAACCCTCAAAGAGGGCGCGGTGAAAGTCGGAGATTTTTTGATCGATGCCGCTCCGGTCGAGTTGAAACCCAATCAGAGGTTTACCCTCAGGAAAGCAGACCTGAGCATGCAGGTGGATTCAGTGGATGCCAGCCATATAGATAACTGGCGCAATGGAGCAATGACCTTTGATAAAGTTCCGCTGGAAGAAATAGCCAAAGAACTGAAACGTCTTTATAACATACCGATCCGGATAGAAAGTGATAAGCTGAAGCAGATAGTCTACTATTCTGATTTTCAGGAAAATGTATCGGTAGAGAAGGCCCTGGAGATATTGTCATCCGGTAATAAATTCCGGTATGAGATAAAATCGGAAGAGATTCGAATTTTCAATTAATATAAGTCAAACTAAAAAGAAGATGTGAATGAGGAGAAAGTAATTGTAACCATGGGTGGAAAAATTCATAAGCCCCCAAAAATGAAGTGATTAAAAGTTAAATCTTAAACAAGTGAAGTATGAAAAAAACATTTAGAAAATCTGTTCAGGACTTGCTGTCTGTAAGGGCAGGACGTTTGGTGAACTTAGCAGGTGTATTTCTTGTTGCCGGAACGCTTTCGCTTAGTGCGAGTACTTATGCAACTGAACATATGCTTTCCTTAAATCTTAAAAATGCCACGATCCGTGAGGCTATTGAATCCATCAAGAGCCAAAGCGAATTTTCATTCAGTCTGGATGTGAAAGACTTGAATTTGGATGAAAAAGTGTCTGTATCCCTGGATAATAAGACAATCAATGAAGTATTGGCGGTATTGTTCAACGGACGTAATGTCCGATACGAAATCAATGATCGTCATGTGGTGATTACCCGTGCCGGACAGGTGGGATCGAATGCTGTGATGCAGCAGGTTAAGCAAATTACAGGCCGTGTGCTGGATGCCAATAATGAACCGATTATCGGTGCGAATGTGGTAGTTGAAGGAACGACAATCGGTACAGTGACGGATGCGGATGGTAATTTTGCGTTGGATGTGCCTGATGGAGCGACATTAAAGATTTCTTATATCGGTTATATCGAACAAAGTATCTCTGTGGGGAATAAATCTGTTATATCTGTTATCCTGAAAGAAGATTCACAGGCATTGGATGAGGTGGTTGTGGTCGGTTTCGGTACACAGAAGAAATTGAACTTGACTGGTGCGGTAACGGCTGTAACCGGTGAAGAAATGACGAAACGTCCGGTTACGAATGCGGCAACCATGTTGCAGGGACAAGTTCCGGGTTTGCGTGTTAACCAGGGTTTGGGTGCACCGGGTGCTGAAGCAACCACTTTCCGTGTGCGTGGCCAGGGTACTTTCTCGGATGCCGGTTCCGATCCGCTAGTATTGGTAAATGGTGTTCCGGGCAGTATTTCTAACCTGGACCCGAGTATGATTGAAAGTGTTTCAGTATTGAAGGATGCTGCTTCAGCCGCTATCTATGGTGCGCGTGCTGCCAATGGTGTGATCCTAGTTACAACGAAACAAGGGGCAGAAGGGGATGGCAAAGCGCATATTGCTTATCATGGTAATGTGGCGATTTATAATCCGACCCGTATGTATGATTTGGTGACTAATTCTGCCGAATATATGGAACTGTATAATCTTGCCAAAGCGAATTCCGGTGCTGGAGAGCGTTATACGCAGGAACAGATCAATGCTTACCGGAATGGTGGTGGTAGCGTACAGTATCCTAATTTTGACTGGTTGGATTATATGTTTAATCCGGCTGTTGTCCAAAACCATAATTTGTCGATCGCCGGTAATGCAGGAAGGACTACGTATAATGTGGCTTTGAATTTTGTAGACCAGCCGGGTACGTTGAAAGGTTTCGATTACCAAAAGTACAATGCAACTGTCGATTTGACTTCACAAATTACGGATTTTATCAAGATCGGTACCTACACCAATTTGATGTATGGTGATCGGGATGAACCTCGTCAGGGACAAAGTGACGTTTTACTTTCGACGATGTCGCAAGCTCCGACTTATATGCCTTGGTTGCCGGACGATGGGTCAGGAGTTACCCGTTGGACAAATTCTGCTTATTCATTCGAATCTCACAATAAGAATATGCCGGCTATCATAGGTACGGGTACGAATAAGAATTATCAGGATTTCGATATAAATGCGCAATTGTGGTTGGATATTAAATTGGCCAAAGGACTGAGCTGGTACACGAAAGGTGCCGTTCGTTTGCAATCTAACAAATGGAAGGAATGGGGAGGTTCTGATGTCCCTATTTATGACTATCATACAGGTGAACAAACAGGTTATCTGGATAGAGGAGCAAACGGCTTGACGGTAGAAGACCAGCGGCGTTTTTATACAAATTTGTATACCTATCTGAAATATGATTTCACAACTCCGAACCTGTATCATAATTTCAATATCATGGCTGGTTATAGCCAGGAGTCTGAAAAGTATGAAACGGTAAGAGCTTTCAGAAAAGAGTATGCGTTCGATCTGCCGGTGATTGATGCGGGATCTAATGCGAACTGGTCTAATGAAGGTAAATTGGAAGAATGGGCTATTCAGTCTGTTTTTGCCCGTTTGAACTATAATTTTAAAGAACGTTATTTGTTTGAAGCAAATATGCGTTATGACGGTACGTCCCGTATTTCTTCAGAAAATCGTTGGGGTATCTTCCCATCATTCTCTGCCGGTTGGCGTATTACCGAAGAAGATTTTATAAAAGATTTGAATCTGAATTGGTTGAATAATGCCAAGATCCGTGCTTCTTGGGGACAGTTGGGTAACCAGAACATTGGTCTGTATCCTTATCAGGCAATGATTGCCGGTGTTTCTAACTATCCGTTTGATAAGAAAACAGAAACGGTAGGTTATCAGCAGAAAGCATATGCAAACCGTGATATCAAATGGGAAACTACGACTATAACTGATGTTGGTTTCGATTTGCAGGTGTTTAATGGACTGAATGTAACATTTGACTGGTATAAGAAGGTGACTTCAGACATTTTACGTAAATCTCAGGTTTCAAACATTTTAGGTTTGGAAGCTCCGACTGTTAATAGCGGAGAAGTTGAAAACAAAGGTTTTGAAATTGCTTTCAATTATAATAACATGATTACAGACGGTGTCTTCAAAGGTTTGCAATACAATGCCGGTGTTTATTTTGACCGTTCAAGGAACAAATTGACTAAGTTTGGTGCGGAAGAAATAGATGGATATAAACTGAGAAGAGAAGGACTTCCTTATAATGAATACTATATGCTGGAGTGCATCGGTATTTTTGCAACGGAAGATGAAGTAAAAAATTCACCGAAACAGTTTAATGACAACACATTGCCTGGCGACTTGAAATATAAGGATCAGGATAATAACGGCGTGATTGACAACAATGACCGTGTACCTATTTCAGGACGTTTCCCCGGATTTGAATATTCCGTCAATCTAGGAGCAAACTGGAAAGGCTTCGACCTGTCTTTGCAGGGACAAGGTGTTTCGGGTAAGAAATGGTATACAAACGAGTGGGGAATTTATCCGTTCCGTCAGGGATCTGCTCCGACACGTGAATATATAGAAGGCATGTGGACGGAAGAAAATCCGTATAATGCTGAACATCCGCGTCTGTATTTTGATAATTTGGGCGGTAATAAGAATATCAGACCAAACACTTATATGTTGCAGAATGCTTCTTATTTCCGTTTGAAGAATTTGACGTTCGGTTATACTTTGCCTAAATCTGTTACGGATAAAGTAAAGATGTCGAGAGTAAGAGTTTATTTCTCAGGGGATAACTTATTGACGTTTACGAAATTCTATGGGTTGGATCCGGAGCGTGAAGGTGATGGACGTGCTGCTGTTTATCCACAGAATAGAATTTGTTCATTTGGTTTGAATGTTGAATTTTAAAAGTAGAATGCAATGAAAAAAATAGTAAATATTATATTGGCTTCGGCTTTGTTAGTGAGTTCTACTACTTCTTGTAGTGATTTTTTACAGAAAGATCCCCCTTCTTCACCTTCACAGTCTATTTTTTGGCAGAAAAAGAGTGATTTTCAATCTGCATTGGCAGGAAGTTTTTCTATGGTATATGAATGGCCGGGAGTCATGTCGCAAATTGTGGCTTGTTTTGATAATCTTACTGACAACTCCATTTGCCAGCATGACGAGGATACATACGGAAAGACTAAGACGATTGCTTTAGGTGATTTAGATCCGAATACTTCCGGGTATGTGACTTACATGTATAAGCATTGTTACCAAGGTATAGCTCGTGTTCATTTATTGATGGAAAATTTGGAAGCTTATCAAGGAACTGATATGTCTGCTGATGAGAAATCTTTTATGCTTGCGCAAGCGAAAGCATTGAGAGGATATTTTTATTCCTGGTTGTACCAGTGTTATCGGGAAGTTCCTTTGGTTACAGAGTCTTTGACAATGGATAACATGTATCAGGCAAAAGCTTCACGTGCTGATATTTATGCTCAGATAATGAATGATTTTGACGGAGCCATAGCTGCTTTGCCGGATAAACCTTATTCTGATGCCCAAATGTCCGGATATTTCTCTCCGGGTGCTTTGAAAGCACTTAAGGCTCGTCTCATGTTGGCTGAAGCCTACGATGATAAAGGAAATGCAGATCCTTCTAAAATGGGGGATATTGTTTCTTTGTTGGAATCAATCAATGGGTATAGTTTGGCGGATCGGATGCGTGATAACTTTATATCTTCCAAGCAGCTGGCTTCTCCTGAGATTATGTTCTCCGTTCGTTATTTGGCACCGAATATAACCCATAGTATGGACTTGTATTATGCAGCATGGACTACTTGCGGTGTGACTCGTGATTTAGTAGATGCATTTGAGTGTACAGATGGTCTGAAATGGGGTGAATCTCCGTTGACTGTCCCAGTCGATGAATCTTTACTGGCTACCGGAGAATTAGGAGATGCTAATAAAGCTGAAAGGACTAAATTGTTCCAAAATCGCGATCGTCGTTTGTATGAAACGGTTTGCCATAGTGGTGTAGCTGATTTCTCGATAGATGGACAAGATGGAGAGCCGGTAACAATTACCAATCAGATGCAAACAGGATTTGGAATGATGAAGTTGATTCAGCCGACAAAAGAAATGCCGAGTTATTCGACTATATCTGATGCGGATGTAATTATTTTACGTTATGCCGAGGTGTTGATGATGATTGCTGAAGCAGAAAATGAAGTAAACGGACCGACTCAGAAAGTATATGATGCGGTTAATCAGATCCGTGTTCGTTCCGGTCAACCTGAGTTACCTACCGGTTTGACTAAAGAGCAGATGCGTGAACGCATTCGTAATGAATGGCGTGTAGAATTTGTATTTGAAGGCCATCGTTACTTTCAACTAAAACGTTGGAAATTAATGGAAAAATTAGTGAATGGTGCAGCTGATCCTGCACTACCCACTTATATAAAGGTCTTTAAGCCTGCATTCTATTATTTCCCATTGCCACAGAGTGAAATTGATAAAGCTGGTGGTGTTCTGGTTCAAGATCCGAATTATATTTAATAATGTAGTTTAAAAAAAGGAATACCAGGGAGGTTTTTTTAGTTGATTTTCCTGGTATTTTCTTTGATAATTAAAGTTTTAGCCATTAAAAAGAAATGACTAAAAAAAACGTTCCTTTTTTTTAGTCATTTTTATTTTCTCGGAGTTGTTATTTTTTTGGCTTAGAAAAGGATTTATCTTTCACATTTTTAGTACTTTTAGTGGCAATATCTATTTGAATGAACAAGACTGAAAAAATGACTAAAAAAAAGGAACGTTTTTTCTAGTCATTTTTATTTGGCAAATGGTATTGAGGCTTAATTAACAAACTGAAATACATATATATATGCATTAATAAGGGAATGCATTTAATCAGGGAGAATGGCTGTCGTTGGTGAGATTTTAGACTTGAAGAAGGGAAATCATAAAACTTTTGAGCTTTTATTCAAAAAGTACTATGTTTTTCTTTGTTATGAGGCACGTTCTTACATCACGGAAAAATATATAATAGAGGAGGTTGTCGGTGATGTATTTCGCTGGTTATGGGAAAACAGAGAGACATTGGTTATTACTTCCGTCAGGGCTTATTTAGTCAGGGCTGTTCATAATGCGTGCTTGTCATACCTTAGGCAAAATCAACCTGAATATGTGGAGTTGGATGATACTGTTGTAGAAAGGAGTACTTTGTTTTCTCTGGATGAATCTCCCCTCGATTACGTTCTTTCTAGGGAGTTGATAGAGCGGGTTGATAAAGCAGTGAAAGAACTACCTTCCCAGTATAAAAGGGTTTTTGAACTGAGCCGATATAAAAATTTGACCTATGCCGAGATTTCGGAAGAAATGGGTATTTCTATTAATACTGTAAAACTGTATCAGAAGAAGGCGTTAGCGCAACTTCGTTTGGTTCTAAAAGAATACTTATCGACTTCTTTGGATTAATCTGATTTGAACAGTTTTATAGATCTATATTTGAAAATATATATATTTATTTCGTTTATAAACTTTTTTATGGACGAAAAGATGCTGATTTGCAAAAAGTAAACAAAACTTTGTTGTGATAAAAGATAATCGGTTTATCAGTTGTCTTTATGTTAATGTAACAACAATAATAAATATTTATGAAAAAGATTTTTATACTTATTGTTTCGTTGGGATTGTTGTATCCTGACCGACCGTTTGCACAGAACAGTATTAAGCTGTATCCCTATCAAATGCCCCCGTCCCATCATCCCGATTATCAACGTCATCATGTGAAATCGCCGGATGCCTCTTTCTTTAATAACAAAATTCAGTTTATAGCCCTTCGTGATCTCTCCGGAGATTACAAGCAAAAGCTCGATCAATGGGTGGTGAAAGATAAACTAGGGGATATCCTGTGGGTTTCCTATCCGCTGGTTTTTCAGGATAATCTGAAAGAGGTCGTTGCCGAGATAAAGAGAAGAAACCTGTATCTGTTCGACCTTTGGGGATATATTCCCGGTTCTGGTCCTGGTGGGTACTGGACCCAGTTCGTTATCCCGGACGGCGTACTCGATCTTTTCGAGAAAGAACTGGGCGACCATTGGCTGGGCATGGATAACGGTGAACAGGATGGGCGTTATGTCGGTAGTTTTGCTCCCCGTATGTATCCTTTAGGGGCAGATCGCAAACAACAATATTTTAATTTCCAGCGTCATTTTCAGGAAATGGGCGATCAGTTGGGAAACAAAATGGCGACGCTTGTTTCTCTGAACTTCGGACATTATTTTCTGAAAGAAGGCGTTTATACCCTGATCGGAGCTGAAACGGCGCAGGGTTTGCCTAACTCACAGATCTATTATTCATTTATCCGTGGAGCCGGGAAACAGTATGGTGTAAACTGGTTCGGAAATGCTTCCGTATGGAATCGTTGGGGATGGAAATCGTACGATTCGAATGCGGAAGGTATCGATAATGATTACAATAGCGGAGGTCCGCTGAAGGGAACCTCTCTCGGATTGCTGAAACGGTTGATCTATACTCATTTGATGTACGATTGTGTGGCTGTCGGTTTTGAAGGGTCCATGCGGATAGATGATAAGAAGCTGAGTCCCATCGGAAAGATACAGCAGAGTGCGGTTAAATGGGTAGATAAATACGGTGATCCGGGTGTGATGTACACACCGGTAGCATTGATGACCGATTTCTTTTCCGGCTGGTCTTTCCCGCGTCATCTATATTCCAGACAGGCTTATAAAGTATGGGGGAATCTGCCGTATGAGTTGCCGGATTATCTGACGGACGGAATGCTTGATGTTTTGTATCCGGGTTATCAGGATGCTTCCTATTATAAAGATGAAAGAGGGTTTATCACTCCGAACCCTTACGGAGATATTGCTGACTGTCTGATGAGTGATGCCCCGCTGTGGGTATTGAAACAATATCCGGTATTGGTCATTGCCGATGAACTGCATCCGGGGCAGGAGATTAATGATAAACTGAATGCCTATATACACGCTGGTGGTCATCTGGTCATTACGGCTGGTTCATTGAAGAACATGCCGGATGGAATAGCCGGTATCCGTACCGGAGAAAAGACAAAGGTATGTACTGCACCGATTACATATAAAGGTGAGTCATTCAAGGAGCGTGCTCCTTACACATTAGCCGAATTAATCTATCCGGCTTCCGCTACTGTATTGCAAAAAAGTAATGAATTTCCGGCTGCCATCGAATTGAATGCAGGCAAAGGGAAAGTGACAGTTCTCGCTTCTCCGTATGGCGTTACAGAGCAACCGCAATGTGAATTGCCTGTAAAGGTGATGGAAGAAAAGCCGTTGGATAAACCTTATCCAATACTGAACCATACGAAAGCACTGATGGAAGATATTTTTACTTCTGTGCAACTGTTTGAAACCAATCCGGAGTTAAGTCTTGTGACCTGTACGAGAGGAAACGGCGAATATACGGTTCTGATCTCCAATGAGTCTTGGGAACCGAAAGAGTTTTCGATCGGAACAAAGGCGGGAAAAATAGTTTATATCAAAGAATTACCGACCGATTGCTCGGAGATGCAGGCAGTAGGCTATGCACCTAAGGTGATGCTGAACACATCGTTTGGTAAAAACACAGCCCATACGATAGCTGGTGGAAATGTCCGTATTTTCCGCGTCTGCCTGGATAATAAGGCAGACGTGACAGTTATGCCGGAAAGTACTCCAGTAGCGAATACGATCGGACGGGCGCTTGTACTGCGTAATATCCAGGATGTAAAGGAAGAAATCCTTTCACGCCCGACATTCTTCGAACATTATGACCGTGTCGTGATCGACTGGCGTTATCTGCATAACCGGGAAAAAGAGACTTTGAAACAGGAGGCCGGCTGGCTGGGACGGCAGAAACTGAAAATGACGGTCGACCTGACTTCGGGGCTGAACCTGTATCCGGATTTGAGAATTGTAAATAATGATCCTCCTTTCTATCAGAAGAGTATGGAGGCGATGAAAGGAGTTATCGATAAGATGGAAATACTAGGTGCTGACGAATTGTTGATTTCTACCCAGCGGACCATCGAAAATAATTATACGATGGAACAGTTTTATGCTTCGCTGAAAGAATCCTTCCAGGTATTATCTGATTATGCGGCAAAGAAAAATATCCGTTTGTTGCTGAGACAGTCTGTCGGCCGTACGCCTGATACGATAGAGGGGCTTCAGAAACTGGTCGGGGAGGTGAACCGCCCGAACTTTACATTAGCTCCGGCCCTGTCGTTGCTGTTGAATAACGAGGTCAGTCTGGATGCCGATTTGAATCGTCTGAAGCAGATGGAGATCAAAGAAATCCTCATTTCTGCACCGGAAAAGGATATTCATGATCAATTGTGGAATACCAATGCTCCGATATATAAATCCGATAAAGCAACACTTATCCGTAAAATACTGGCTGCATTCCCGCAGGTGGATTATATCATGGATGGTCTGTATGCTTCGCAGGATGAAGAGTATCTGGATGGGAAAGCGATGGACGAATTTGTTATTAAATAAACATCTATGTGGAAGAAGTTATTGATTACAGGATGTGTGACCTTCAGTTTGTTGAGTGGAGGTACATTATCCGCACAACCCAGTTGTGAGATAAAGGAGGAAGTTACCTCTGAACAGCTTGACAGGACCCAAAAGGAACTGGTTGCTATGATGAAAGAGTTAAAGAACGACTCTTATTTTCAGACCGAACTGGACAAGGCTGCTGTTCAGTCGAGTCTATCCAAACGGATGGCAGCATATAAAGATCTGACAGTCCGCTTACTGTCTGTTTTGGAGATACAGGCTGAACTGGAATGGATGAAGCCGGAAGCTATTCAGGAGGCTTTAGGTATCATGAAAAAAAGTTCTGGATTTGATGCAGTATTGGCGGATAAACGTTTCGGTGAATTGAAGTCGTTGCTGGCTGGTGGTTTTGATGGTATTTATACCGGAGATGCTCAGGCTATCGACAAGGCAAATAAAACATTGACTTTAAAACGAAAGTTGATGCTGATGAGTCCGGATGTGAATGTCGACAAAATGTTGACGGTTAAGTTCGATCTGGGCGAAAGAGCTAATTTCGTTGGAGCGGGCAGTCTGGGGATTCAGCCGAACAACTGGTCGAACCTAAGTTCTGCCAGCCGTAAGAACTTTAAGGCTCAACTGGTTGAATTGTCGGGCTTGCAAAGTGGCGAATTGAGCGAGAAAGTACTTTATAAACCGGCTGTGGACGGTTCTTCCGTTACCGACTTGGTATTGAACTGGGACGGAAAACGTTTGATGTTTACCGCTTTGGATACGACAAGGAGATGGCAGGTACATGAATTGGATATCAACAACGGAGAGGCTAAGCAGGTTACCAATATCCCGGAACCGGATCTGGAGTTCTTCGATGGAACCTATCTGCCTGACGGACGTATGCTGGCGATCTCCAATATCGGTTATCAAGGCGTACCTTGTGTAAACGGTAGTGATGCGGTTGGTAATATGGTTCTGTATGACCCCAGTAACGGTTACCTGCGCCGTCTGACTTTCGATCAGGATGCGAATTGGCATCCGGTAGTGATGGCAAACGGAAAAGTAATGTATGTCCGTTGGGAGTATACCGACCTGACACATTATTTCTCTCGTATCGTGATGCACATGAATCCGGACGGAACCGAACAGAAGTCGCTGTATGGTAGCGGTTCCATGTTTCCGAACAGTATTTTCGATGTGCAGCCGTTACCGAAGCATACCAACCGTTTCGTCGGAGTTATCTCCGGTCATCATGGAGTGGCCCGTTCCGGTCGTCTGATGATTTTTGATCCGGCAAAGAGCCGTAAGGAAGAAAAAGGAATGATTCAGGAATTGCCTTTCCGTGGTCGTCCGATCATTCCGGAAGTAAAAGATGAACTGGTGAACGGCGTATGGCCGCAGTTTATTAAACCGTATCCGCTGACGGACGAAACTTTCTTGGTAACAGCCAAACTGTCTCCGTACAGTCGTTGGGGAATTTACCTGGTGGATATTTATGATAACCTAACATTGGTTGCTAATGCCGACGATGCCGGTATGATCTATTCTGTTCCGGTGAAAAGTACTCCTATACCTCCGGCAATCCCAGATCGTATCAAACCGAATGAAAAGGAAGCGACTGTCTTTATCCAGGATGTCTATGAAGGCGAAGGCTTAAGAGGCGTTCCGCGTGGAGAGATCAAGTCGTTCCGTGTGTATGCATACGAGTATGCGTATCGCCGGACATTATCCGATCATTATAACCACGGTATCCAGGCAGGATGGGATATCAAGCGTTTGCTGGGTACAGTTCCTGTGGAGAAAGACGGCTCTGCTATCTTTAAGATTCCAGCCAATACACCTGTTTCTTTGCAACCGTTGGATAAAAACGGACGTGCCGTACAATGGATGCGTAGCTGGCTGACCGGTATGCCGGGCGAAGTCGTTTCGTGTGTCGGTTGCCATGAAGACCAGAATACCATTCCTGTTCCGAAACGCGTGCAGGCTTCTACCCGTCAACCTCATGAATTGAAAATAGCGGAAGGCGGCGTTCGCCCTTATACTTTCGCTTATGAGATTCAACCCATTCTTGATCGTGCTTGTGTGGCTTGCCACGATGGAAGCAAACCGGAACGTCCGAACTTCAAGGATACGACATCCGTAGGTATTACCGACTGGAGCGGTACACGTTATTTCCAGAAGAGTTATCTGGCTTTCCATCCGTATGTGAACCGCCAAGGGCTGGAAGCGGATATGTATGTCATGAGCCCGTATGAGTACCATGCTTCTACCAGTGAGATTGTTCGTATGTTGGAACGTGGACATCATAATGTGAAGCTGACCGACAACGAATGGGAGCATCTGGTTATGTGGATTGATATGAATGCACCGGGCCGTGGTACATTCGATGCAGATCTGTTGAATGGTTACGACCAATATACACGTCGTAAGGAGCTGGCTGATAAATATGGCAATGCCGGTGTGGATTGGCGTAAAGAGTTGGCCGATTATGCTTCTTATCTGAAAGGTAAAGGAGAAATCTGTCCGGCAATGCCGGAAAAGGTGACTTCGGCAAAACATAAAGCGGTAAAGATGAAAAGATGGCCGTTGACGGCTGAAGATATTCAGAATCTGTTATCAAAGGAAACAGGACTTCGGAAAGATGTGGAAGTGGCTGATGGTGTAAAGATCACTTTCGTACGTGTACCGGCAGGCAAGTTTGTAATGGGAACGAATGATGCTTATCCGGATCAAGCCCCTGCATTCAAGGCCGAAGTAAAAAAGGGTTTCTGGATGTCGGAAAAAGAGTTGACCAACGAACAGTATAATGCGTTGGTTCCGGAGCATGACAGTCGTATCTATGCACAGTTCTGGAAGGATCATACAACTCCCGGTTATCCGGCCAATAAACCGAACCAGCCGGTTATCCGTGTCAGCTATGAAGAAGCTATGAAGTATTGCGATATACTTTCGGAAAAGACCGGATTGAAGGTGACGCTTCCGACAGAAGTGCAGTGGGAGTGGGCCTGTCGTGGTGGTAGCGACCAGCCGTTTTGGTATGGTGCGATGGATGCCAACTTTGGCTCGTATGAAAACCTAGCGGATGTCCAGTTGGAAAAAATGGCGGTAACAGGTATCGATCCGCAGCCGATGGCAAAGGATAATCCCTGGTTCCCGTATTACAATTATCTGCCGAAAGTTGAGACGGTCAATGACGGTATGATGATACCGTCCGATGGATATAACTACAGGCCGAACCCGTTCGGGCTGATCAACATGCATGGTAACCTGCAGGAATGGACTCGTTCACTGTATGCTCCTTATCCTTACAGTGAAAAAGCCCAGGCGACAGCTGATACCCGTCAGGTCGTGGCCCGTGGCGGTTCATGGATAGACCGTCCGAAAGATGCTACAGCAACTGCCCGCCGTGTTTATCTGCCCTGGCAGCGTGTCAATAATGTGGGGCTTCGCCTGATCATTGAGGATTGACTTGGGTGAAATATGTATCATAAAATATGTAATTGGAAACTCTAAAAGAATGAAGTGTTTGATTAAACATATTGTCTTATTGTCAATTATTGGATTTCTATTAGCTTGTACTCAACAATTTCGCTCTGATTCTTGAAATCGGATACTTTTAAGCGGGAATTGTGGGGTACAGTTGGATACAGCAGCAACAGGGATTATTTCTGGTTGGTTGTCCCGATTCTTTATTCCTGCCATGTACTACCGGTTATGAAAGAAAGGGTATTTATAATACAGATACGGTCAGACTACAGCTCTTTCTAAAGAGTATGTGTTTGAAGAAATAGCACTGTACACAAGACTGTATGTATACCGGAGGAGTGGAGAGGTACATGTATCCGTTTGATAATGGAACGGACTAAGCCAACGACCGTTTGGATTGATGGGAAAGAGGTTGGAACTAATAGTAATATTTCTACAGCCCAACAATATGAGTTGTCTTCTTATTTATCTCCCGGATCTCATGATATTGCTATTATAGTGGATAATGGGAAACAGGCTGTTCCGGAAAAAGTGTATGGATCTTCTCATGCCTATTCCAGTTCCACACAGACAAACTGGAATGGGATTATTGGTGACTTTTTTCATAAAATACATTCTTTTTCAAGCCGATATCTCATAACAAGTCAATCTTGCAGGATATCGGCTTTTTATATTCGGTCACGGAACAAATCTACGATCAAACGGATTTCCTATGTTCTTTTCGGCATTCAGTCGGAAACTGTACTTTTGTCTACCGGATCTTTTTGGGGCTTTCTACCCGTCCTTATCCCTGTTGTTTTCTCCATACACATGAGATTTTTGGTTTGTACTTTTTCTTCTAGAATCCGCGACTTTGGAGCGGATTCTCCCGCCCTTGGGGCGGGCAAGTTGGTCCTTGTCCGACAAAAGTCTTTTGTCGGACAAGGACACAACTTGCTCTGTTCGCTTGAACAGAGAATCCTCATAAATTCGGATTGCCATGCAGTGTTTACACAAAAAGAGGTTTTTTCTGATCAAATTTTGTTTCAATACCCGCTTTTAAAGAGAAGTATAACCGCTTGGTTATCTGTTAGTATCCGGACATCTGGTGACATCTGATGACATCTGATGTCACCAAAGCCGGATTTGGCGGCATCTGCCATACTTTTGCAACGGGATATAAAAACGGTGTC
>ULVY01019587.1_pt1 | contig 14804 bp, 8 predicted proteins | sample 1959861 | NCBI WGS metagenome assembly ULVY01 (sample SAMEA4835798, study PRJEB28245) | human gut metagenome | biome: gut microbiome; material: fecal sample | place: Denmark | collected 2008
CGGGCGACCGGCTGGATGCCTTGCTGGGACAGCGCGCACTGGAACGCGGCGAGTATGACAGCAGCGTGAGCAATGCAGCAAACTGGCGCAATTACCTTTATGACCGCACCCAGCAGGCACGACAGGAGAACAGCGACTTCTGGAACAATGTGTGGAACGCCGTGAAGGGCATTGGCAGCACGGTGATGGAAGGATACGACGCGTACAAGGGGTACAGCCAGCAGAAGTGGGAGAACGAGTTCAAGGAAAAACAGTACAATGACAGTCTGGCACGCACTCAGCTGAGCGATCAGGTGGCGGCGCTGCAGCAGGCCGCCGCATACAAACAGGCGGGCTTTGATGATGCAGCGAAAGCAGTGCTGACGAAATATGGCTTGGACGGGACGATGCTGGATACATGGCAGGGTATGAGCAGTGTGCAGCAGGATCAGATGGCAGCACTGCTGCAGGGCGCAAGCCTTGCAGGAAGCGGCAACGATACTGCAGCCAAAAACTACCTGCAGATGGCGGGCGTAGATACCGGCAGCATTGACTATTCGCCCACACTGAACCAGCGGCAGCTGAATTACACAGCAAGCCAGCTGGCACTGAATAACCGTTACAAGACGACCGGCAGCGGGAGCAGCAGAACGAGCAGCACAAAGAGCGGAAACACAAGCTCTGGCAGCAGCAAGACGGGAACGACCGGCTTTACCAACAGCCAGCTGCAGACGATGGCAACAAAATTCTCCGGGATGAAGAAGACAGACCCGCTGTATGACTTCTACCAGAAGACCCTGACGGACGCAGGGTGGCTGAAAAACAGCACGGCGGGAAGCAGCGGCACCAGTGAGCGGGCAAACACCCGTAGCAGTCCGCTGCGCAGCGGACTTGCAACGGCGCGCGGCATGCTGGCGAGTGGCTACAGTCTGGACGACATTGCGGGCAGGCTTTCTGCAGACGGCATTACGGACAACACGCTGTCGTCCATTATGAAAATTCTGGAAGCGGAACGATAAAGGAGACCGGCAGTTATGAGCGAATGGACACCGGAAAGACTGAAAAAAGACAGAGAAAGTTGGGAAGCGAAAAACAACAGCCGCACCACAAACCGGACGGCGAGCGCCGGTACAGCTGCGGGAACAGCAAACACTACGGAAAAGTGGACACCGGAACGCATTGCAAAAGCGCGGGAAAGCTGGAAAGCGAAAAACAGTGGACAGAATGCTGCCAGCCCGGCTGCGGCTGCAAGGCAGAACACCGGCACGGGTCTTGGTGCACGGGTGCTGGCGCAGATGAAGGGCATGGACAGCAGCCACAAGCTGCAGCTGACAGTGCCGCAGGAAACGGGCAGCACACAGGCATATCCGGGCAAAAGCAGCATTGTGACCGACAGCGGTACAGGTACACGCAGCAGCACTGCGCAGCCGGAATGGCTGAACGCGAAGAGCGCTGCAGCCCCGGCGGCAAAGGTAACGGGAACGGTGCAGCCCACTGGGCGCCAGCGCATTGCAGGCATTGCCAGCGGAGACGAAGGCTGGTATGCACAGACAGCGCAGAAGGTGAAGCAGTACACGGAAGACCTGAAGGCGACGGACGATCTTAGAGACTTTGACCGACTGAACCAGTGGATGGACGCTGACCCGAAGCACCGGGAACTTGTGACGCTGATGCGCATTGGCACCGGCGGGCAGAGCTATGCCGAGAAAAACAACGCCATGCAGCCCCAGAGCGTGAGCGGTGCTGCAGCCAGAGCAGCAGTACCGGAAAAGAGTGTGGGCAGACGGGACTACACCGACGCGGAATTGCTGGCAAAGGGATACAGCCGCAAGGAGATCAGCGAAGCACGGCAGTACATTGCCGACTTTGATGCGCTGCCTGCAGGACGGCGTGCAGAGCGGCGTGCGGCCAATACCATTGGCGGCATTGGGGACACGGTAGCATCCTCGGTTTTTCTGGCGGGAGAGACCGGCGTACAGAGCGTAAAGAATGCAGCGGCGACCAGCGGGAACTGGAAGCAGCTGCAGCAGGATGTACAGAGCGACGACCGGAAGCAGGAGCTGCTGCGCCTGATGACCGGCGGAAAGACGCGGTATGCAGCGCGGGACAACACGCTGCAGCTGGCACAGAGCAGCGGTGCAATGGCCAGTGCTCCGGCGGCACAAACAACGCAGAGCGATGCCTACACGGATGCAGAGCTGATTGAAAAAGGTTACACGCAGCAGGAGATCAACAACATGCGGGCGCGCATTGCCGGAACGGAAGTGCATGACAGCGTAGACCCGGAGAAGAGCTTTGGCTATCAGCTGTACAAGCGCGGACAGGATCTGACCGCAGCTGCACAGGCGGGCCTTAGCCCCATTGCAAAGCAGGCACTGGGCATTGCGAGCAGTGCGGGCGAGAACCTTGCGGTGGCGGCCATTGACCCGGCATGGGTGCTGCCGGTGTTGAGTGCGCAGGGCGGTGCGGAGGCTATGGGCCAGAGCATTGAAAAGGGCGAAAGTGCAGGCAAGACGCTGGCCGGGGGCCTTGCAAAATTTGGCGCGGGCTGGGCCATTAACAGCGTAGGTGCGGCTGACCTTGCAAAGACCATGGGCGCAGACTACGCAAAGGATACACTGGCGGGCAAACTGGCGGACATGGTGCGCAGCGTGGCGGCGGACGGGGCGATTGCGCAGCAGTACCCGGCGGTGGCAAATGCCATCTCCGGCGGCGTGGACAATGCCATGCAGGCCTTTGTGGAGACCTATGCGGACAAGGCCATTGATGTAGCACTGGGCGACAGCGAAGCGGCGGCAGACCTGTTTAAAAGCGACACCTTTCTGACCGCACTGGAAAGCGGCCTGACGGGCGGTGCATCCGGTGCCCTGGGCGGTGCTGTGGGCACAGGGCTTGCGAAGATGAATGGCGGCGATGCCAGCCTTGTGGGCAACGTGAAGCGGGCATACTACGAAGGACAGGTGGAACAGGTACGGCAGGCATTGCAGGACGAAGTGCGGGCACAGGAGCCGGGAATGGCGATGCAGCAGACACCGGAAGAAGCTGCAGCAGACACCCGACAACCTACGGCTGCTACGCAGGAAACGGTGCAGCCGGAAGTGATGGGGGCGGCAAGCGGATTTGCGACCATGCAGGATACTGCGCCGATGGTACAGAGCGAAAACCCGGCTGTGCAGCAGCTTGCCGCAGCTGTGCAGGATGGGCAGCTTACGAGCAAGACCATCAACCTATTTACACCGAATGCGGCCAATGAAGCGAACCGCGCTGCCTTTGCGGAAGAATACGGTATTGAGCTGCCGGAAACGGCAGCAAAGACCCGGCAGGTATTGCGGGAAATGACAACACAGCAGCGGGCAGCACAGGCTCCGGCCGCAGCTACCGAAAATGCGACGGTTGAAGCACAAAAAACGGCCGCAATTGTAGAAAAAATGGAAGCTGACAGATCTGCGCGGCAGGCACAGACGGAAAGTGAGCTGGGCCAGAGCGGAGCTGCCGTGGAGAACACCGGGGAAAGGGTGGAAAGCAGCCCGGCGGAACAGTCTGGCGGGATGCGGGAAACCTACGGCCTTGAACAGCAGAGCCTGACCGCAAAGCAGCGGGAGGTGCAGCAGGAGCTGACCCGATGGCAGGTATCAGATGGGGCAAGTGCGACCATCAGCAGGAACATGCCGACAGAAATTGGAGATGCCGGGCGGTATGCGGCTGCGGCCAGCAGCCTGTACCGGCTGGGACAGATGGAAGATGTGACCACCTTTGACAAGGCTATGGAGCTGGCGCAGGGCATGAGCGGCCTTGCTGTGAACACCGATTACGTGCTGGCACAGGACGGCGGACGGGAAGCGCTGCAGCTGGCATGGCTGCAGGGACACGGGGAACTGGAAGCCGGAAACATGCAGCGCGCAAGCCTTGGCGGAAGGCTGACGGCGGAAAGCACCAGCGGCAGCGGCCGGGTGTTGTATAAGGGAACGATGCGCACGGCAAACGAGGTGGGCACGCAGCTGATCGAACTGAATGCGAAGGCCACGAACACGGATGCGGTGCTGAAAACGGTGCTGCAAGGCAGCGACCGGGTGAGGGCTTATGTGGACACCGAGACGGCGCGCATTTTCTTCAACGACCGGGCAGAGGATGTGTTTGGCACAATCCTGCACGAGGACTACCACTGGTACAACTCACTGGATGCAGAGGGTGCGCAGGCACTGCAGCAGCATGCACTGGAATTTCTGGCAAAGAGCGAGGGATTTGAAGGCATTGACGAGATGATCCGGGGGAAGCTTTCCGACTATGCACAGCAGGGGCTGAGCTACGAGGAAGCTGCAGAAGAACTTGTGGCGGACGCATGGCGCGGAATCTTCAGCGATGAAGCAAGCTTTAAGCGCTGGGTGGAGTTCCAGCGCGGGCAGGCTGAAAAGAACGCAGGCAAGGCAGGCGGCATCCACAAGGTGATGACCAAGGTGAAGGAGCTTTTGAGCGACATCGTGAGCCGCGCAAAGGAAGTGCTGGCAAGAGACCCGGAGAACAAAGCCGCCCTGAAAGCACAGCGCCTTGCGGCGGCAGAAAAGCGGGTGCTGCAGGACGAATACTTTGCCCACGCGGAGAGGGCTATGGACAGCCTGCGCGCCGCAAAAGAAAACGCCGCAGCCCTTGAGAACAAGGGCGCGGCGGAAGGGACAAGGTTTGAAATCAAGAAAGATGCCGAGGGAGAAACTTACATTCAGATCGACGAGGATATTCTGAAAGGAATCCCGCAGGAAAACTGGAAATCGGTAGTCAAGCAGGCAATCAGAGAACGTTTCCCGGATGGCTTTGTAAGAAACGGCTGGACAATTCTGAACAGCAAAGATGGACGCAATGAGTTTGTCTGGTCGAAGTATTCAAAGGCATTACAGTGGGAAAATGCCACAGCGTATGCGGACAAGATGCGCATGGCTGCCAATCTTGATGAAATCATTGCAACTGCGGATGAGGTGTACCGCGAGCCCGCAAATCACAAAAATGCGGAAGCCTTCAACCGCGGAAGAATTAAAATCCGCGTGGGCGAAAACGCGTATGAGGCAGATGTGCTGACAGCCATCAAACCGGATACACGGGAGATTTTTTATGATATTGTTAACATCAAAGAAACAAAAATAAAGCCCTCCGGTGGTACCCACGTAGAATCCGAAGATTCAAGGAGTAGATTGCCGGAGAGCTTTACGGAGACCTTCGGCAAAGCCCACATGGAATCCGAAGATTCGGGGAGCAGCGGGTCGAAGATCTCTAACCAGAGTATAGCACAGGAAGCCGCTGAAAACAAGGGAAATGACGGGACGCTGAAGAAAAATGTACGGTATCAGTTGAGCGAGGCAGACGAGCTGACGAAGCTGCGCGACGAACAGCAGCGGCTGGACGAGCAGCGGCGGGAGCTGAAGGAAGAACGCAGTGCCTGGCTGGGAAGCGACGCCGTGAAAGAGATCGAGGCGAAGAAGAAGGCACTGGGGATTTTTTCTGCAGAAGCAAAAGCCTACCGGGACAGCGAAGAATACCAGAATTATCTTGCAAAGCGCAAAGACTACAATGCCCGTATGGCGCAGCTGGAAGACCAGAGCGCTGTGCTGAACGGCCGGATCAAAGAGGCCGGTGCCCGGATGCAGCAGCAGAACGCAAAAAAAGGCAAAGCAGAACAGGCGGTATATGATGCCAAGGCCGAAGCCCACGGCGGAAAGGCAGAATACCGCCGCGTACTGGCAAAAGAACGGTTTGGCACGACAGAGGACTTCAGACGAGCCGGGTACATTCTGCCGGACGGCCAGATGCTGGACTTTGCCCAGAATGACCGAACCCGAGATACCGATCACCGGGAGATCATGAGCGTGTTCGGTTCGGCAGAGGTGAAAAATGGAACGGAAACGCTGAACGAATTTCTGCTGGACGGCAATGTGCGCGTGATGGCTGAAGCACCGGGAGTGGATCTCTCGGCAGACACAGCACCCACCACGCAGCAGCTGGAACAGATCTGGCGAATGGTGCAGGAGCTGGGCGGCGAGAAACGGCAGTTCACACTGGACATCTCCACAGCAGATGGTCGGGTGGCAGCCGGCAAGGAATACAGCGGACGTGTGGATGCTGACCGCGTAGTGCGGGAGATCCGGGAATATTACCAGACCGGTGAACTGGCACAAGAAAGCGACCTTGCAAAGTTCCGCTATCAGCTGGCAGAGCAGGCCAGCCGTGACGCGAAGCGGAACGACCAGCAGATGGCAAGCCGCACCATTGCGGACAAGGCTGCAGCACTGGACACCCTGAGCCAGTTCTTTGGGCTGACACGGGGTGTGAAGGTGAGCCGGACGGCCATTGAAGGACTGGCCAGCCGCTGGGCAAAGGCGAACGGCAGTAAGGTGGACCGGGCAAAGCTTGCGCGGGAGACCGAAGTACTGGTGGACTACCTGAAGGCCGACGGTGCGAACATGGAAAAAGCCAATGCGCTGGCCGAAACGCTGGCGGGAGAAATTCTGGACGGGGCAGTTTACCGCAACAGTGAGCTGTGGGACGAATACCCGGAACTGCACAAGCTGGAATATACCGTGAACCGAAGCGGACAGGCAAAGGCAGAACTGGTGAAAGCCTACGGCAGCTGGAGCGCAGCGGTGGCCGAGGCACGGAAGCACGGCGTGAGCCTGCGGCAGGTCGACGGCGTGCGGGACGGAAACCCGGCACAGCAGTACGAAAGCGTGATCAACGACAACCGCGCTGTGGGCGGCACCAGCGACGGCGCAAAGGCATTGTGGAAAGCTGCAGCGCAGCAGGCGGGTGTGGACGGTGCAATGAGCATGGAAAGCACCGAGTGGCTGAATGTGCTGATGAACCTGCACGATGCCATCAAGCCTGCGACGATGAGCCGGTTTGCAGACGATGCAGAGTATGAGGATGCAAAGATCGAACTGGCGGGCAGGATCATCGGTGACATTATGGCGACACCGGAGATGACCGACGCACAGGCTATTTTTGAGGGCATCCAGCGACACAATATGGATGTGGCAAGAGCCGCAGCAGGCAGCAAAGAACGTGCCGCAGAGGTAACGAAGGAACTGCGCGGCGTACAGAAAGCACAGCAGCGGGAGTTTGGCCGCAGAATGCAGGAAAACCGGCGCACTGCAGACCGGAACGCCGAAGTACAGCAGATGACCGAACTGCAGCGGCAGAACGCAAGAGCGGAAAAGATGCTGGACCAGAACCTTGAAACTTTTGGTGTGGATGTTTCCAATGTGGGCAACCTGAACGAAAAGCTGACGGTGCTGCGGGAAAGCTATGAACGGGAAATGAAGCAGGAAGTGAAACGCCTGAAGGCCGAACGGCAGGAAATGCTGGACGAGGCAAAGCTGGAAATGCAGAAACTGCGCAGCGAGAAAAACGAACTGGCGTGGCAGCTGCGGCAGGAGCAGCGGCGCGCGGACAAGGCGGAATACAGCCTGATCGTGCAGGAAAATGAGATCATGGAATGGGAGGCAGACAACGAACGCAAGCGGGCCGCATGGGAGCAGAAACAGGCGCAGCGGAATGCCCTTGCCATTGAAACAGCCCGGCAGCAGCGGGACGAAGACATTGCCGTTGCGAAGACAGTAGCGGAAAAGCGAGTGCAGCGGGCGCGGGATGCACGGAAGATGGATGAGCTGAAACGCAGCATCCGGCAGAACGCGGCACAGCTGAACCAGATGCTGCTGCGGCCAAGCAAGGACAAGTATGTGCAGCCGGGGCTGATCGATGCGGCAGCACAGGTGGCAAAGCTGGCGGACATGACCATTCTGAACGAACGGGCCGTGAACCAGCTGACGAGGCTGCAGGATCGGATCCGGCAAAGCGCGGGCAGCGAGAGCAGCCCCAACGCCATGACCGAAGAATGGAAGCAGACCGGCGTGGATACCCTGATCCAGACGCTGCGGGACGACCTGCAGGCAACGAAGGATGCAAAGCTGACCAAACTGCACGAACAGCTGGCCGAGGCAGAAGCTTTACCGGACAGCGAGAAAGCATGGGCACTGCAGGAACGGCTGCGCAAACGCATCCGGGAGACGGAGAACCGCACCTATCTGCCCATGACGGTGGATCAGATGCGGATGCTGAAGGCTATTACCAGCTCGACGCTGCATGTGATCCGCAATGCAAACAAGACGGTGAGCCTTGCAAAGGCCGAGGAAGTGAGCGCAATCGCAGAAGGCGCAGCCAGCGAGGTGAATGCCAGCAAGGGCAACCACCCCGGCGGAAAGCTGGACGGCATGCACAATCTGCTGACAAAGTATCAGCTGGACATGCTGGGCGCGGAGCGGGTGTTCCGTATGCTGGGCGGCTACGCGAAGAACGGCCAGATGGAAAAGATGGCGAACATGCTGAACGACGGCCAGTACCGGCAGACGAAGATCACCGTGGAAGGCGAAAAGCTGTTTGCCAACGTGACCGGAAAAGAGCATGTGAAGGAGATGCAGAACTTTGCAGGCCCGGGCGCAGACCTTGTGGACGTGGGCCTGACCGATGTGAAGGGAAAGAAAGCCGAACTGACCCATGCACAGCTGTGCAGTTTGTACATGCACCTGCACAACACCGACAGCCTGAACCACCTGATGAACGGCGGACTTGTGATCCCGGATGCAAAGCTGTACAACAAGGGCGACATCGAGCAGGCTTACCAGAAGGGACAGACCGTACATCTGGGAATGCTGACGGATGCGGACGGGACCCCGACAGCGGACAGCATCCTGCAGACGGTGGAAGCGGCCATGACCGACTATGACAGGGCATGGTGCGCGGACATGAAGGAGTTCTTCGACAACTACACCACAAAGCTCATCAACGAGACGAGCCTGCAACTGGTGGGCTACCAGCGGGCAACCGTGAAAAACTACTACCCCATTGCGGTGGATAAATCGGTGCTGGCGACCCAGATCGACGGCCTGAATCTGGATGCCACCATTGAGGGACGCGGTTTCCTGAAGAACCGCGTGAAGAGTGGACAGCCCATTTTGCTGGAAGAATGCGCGAACGTAGTGCAGCGCAGCCTGCGGGATACGGCAGCGTATGCAGGGCTTGCGGCACCTATCCGGGACGTGCAGAAGATCCTGAACAGCGGCGTGGAGACGCGGGAAGGCCTTGAAAACCTGAAGAACGGCATCATCAAGGAACAGTGGGGCAAAGATGCGGTGAGCTACATCGATGACCTGCTGACCGACCTGCAGACTACCCAGCGCAAGCGGCCCAGCACCTTTAACAAAGTATTGGGAAACCTGCGCGGAAACTATGCAGGCGCGGTGCTGACGTTGAACCCGGGTGTTGCCATTGCGCAGGCGGCAAGCCTGCCGACGGCGGCTGCGGTGCTGGGCGGCGACACCATGGCGGCAGTGGTGCCGTTTGTGAAGAATCTTTCGCCCAAGGCGCGGACAGCGCTGGAAACGGAGATCAAAGAGCACGGAGACGTGCTGCTGGACTGGCGCAAGCGCGGCAGCCAGAACGGCGAGCTTGCCAGCATTGGAAACCGGGAAACCCTTGCCGAAAAGGGCATGGACAAGCTGCCGAACTGGCTGACCGGCTGGATCAACGGGATGGACGAAGTGACGGTGGCGGCGCTATGGGAAGGCAGCAAGCGATACGTGCAGAATCACACGGCCGAGTTTGAAGGCGCGGAGGTGACAGGCAGCCCGGCCTACTGGGAAGCGGTGAACCGCACCTATCAGAAGGTGATCGAGCAAACACAGCCCAACTACACCGTGATGCAGCGGGCGGGCATTCAGCGTAACCCCAATGAACTGCTGAAGCAGCTGACCATGTTTACCACCCAGCGTTTCCAGAACTACGGCATTCTGGCAGATGCCATAGGAGATTACAAAGCACAGGCGGAGCGCTACCGGCAGAACCAGAGCGATGAGAACAAAGCAGAACTGCAGCGGGCAACACAGCAGCGGAACCGGGCCATTGTGAGCCAGACGGTACAGACAGCAGTATTTGCGATCATGAAGATCGGCGCAGATTTCCTTTTGCACCGGTGGGACCGGGAGCAGGACGAAAACGGCGATGTGACCGTGAAGAGCATGTGGAAACGGTTTGCAAGCCTGTACACAGAAAGTTTTGCGGGAAACTTTTTGTACGGAAGTGAGTTATACAGCCTGATCGACAATGCTGTGAACGGCAAGGATTACGACGTGCTGAGTGCAGCAAGCATCAGCGTGGTGAATGATCTGGCCGGAGATGTGCAGAAGTTTTTTGCGGAGTTCCGGAAAGACACCAGTGAAATGGACGAAGAACAGCTGCAAAAGCACCACAATAAGCTGATGCAGCGCAGCATGACGCTGCTGGAGGACAGCTTTGAAGTGGCGGGTGTACCCTACGGCAATGGACGGAAGATTGTAGAAGCGGTAAAGGGCTACTATGGTGACCTTGAAAATCTTGCGCACGGAGGACAGTTCAGCTTTAATTCTGTGCCCCAAAGCGCCACCGGCCAGTATGACCGGCTGTACAACGCCTATGCCGGCGGCGACAGCGACGAAGCAAAGGCCGCAGTGGAGAAGCTGAACGCTATGGTGGAAGCGGGAACCATTGCGGAAAACAAAATGTACAGCCAGCTGAAGAGCCGCCTTGTAAAGTACGACGTGCGGGTGCGGCAGGCTGCTGAAGAGCAGAATGCAGGAAACGACCAGAAGCGGTACGAGCTGGAAAACGAGATGATCGAACAGCTGAGCGAAGTGCTGGGCCTGCCGAAGGGAAAGCGCGGGGATGTGGTGGACTGCGTGACCGGTGCGGTAAACCAGCTGGCCGAAAAGCAGCTGAAGGGCGATAACGCCAGCGTGACGGACGACCTTGTGGAAGCGGTGGACAGCTGGGATGCAGGTGCTGTGCAGGAAGAATATGACAGGCTGGCGAAGGCGGGCAAGAGCGCGACGACACTTAAAAGCAAGATCACCGAGACAGCAAAGCCGGAGTACCTTGCGGGAAGCGATGCAGACCGGCAGCAGATGGAAAAAATGCTGTTGGCGCTCAAGGACGCAGACGGAGAAGAGCTGTACACGGAGAAAAACTTTGCCCAGTGGGTGGAGGAGGCAGAAAAGAAAGCGGAGGAAGGACCGAAACCGGACCCATATGCGGCAGTGAGGTAAGAAAAGAAAAATCCCCCGGCGCGATGAATTTCACGCCGGGGGATTTGTATATGTGGTTCTTTTGAAATGGAAAAGTTTGAAAAAAGTCCGCAGTGTTATTACGGACGTTTGTGTGATAGGCTGAGAAGGACGGAAGGAGGCAGCGGGATGCGGGTGAAAATTATTCGGAAAAACTTTGGCGGTGTGGAGTTTGGCCCGGAGATGCGGGTGCTGCATCTGGGCGGGCAGAGCAGCGCCAATGTGGAAAGGCTGAAGTTTGAGCTGCCGCAGGAGTGGGCCGGATGTGCCGTGACGCTGCACATCCAGCGGCAGGACGGCACACTGCCGACACCGATCCTGCTGGACGAGGAGTACAGCGCAGCGGTGGGCAAGGAATTTACCGCCAGCCCCTGCGGCAGCTGGATGCTGCTGGCTCTGGGTGAGGACGGATACCGGGCGCTGACCCGACCGGCCCGGTATGACTGCTATGAAACACTGAACACAGACGGCGATGCAGAGATCAGCCCGACGCAGTACGAGCTTTTTGTGGCGCGGGTGCTGGGATATGCGACCGGGGCACAGGAAAGCGCAAAGGAAGCGCGGAACGCGGCCGCAGCAGCAAAGCGGGACGCAGACACTGCAGCGACAGCCGGAGCGAACGCGGCAAGGGCGGCAAAAATGGCACAGAAAGCGGCGGGCAGCGCCCAAGGCGATGCGGAGCGGGCGCAGCGGGCTGCAGATCGTGCCGAGAATTTTGCGCCGCCCGAAGATGGCGCGGTGGTAAAGGTGAACGGCAAGGGCGGCGTTGTGACCCTGACGGCGGAGGATCTTGGTGCGGTGGGAGCGAACAGCGCGGGCTACGTGAAGAGCATTTCGCTGACAGACCGCACCCTGACGCTGACCTTCGGCGACGGAAGCACGAAGACCATGCAGACCAAGGACACCACGACACTGGAAAACATGACCGGCATCCTGCCCGCAGCACATGGCGGCACCGGAAAGAATACCCCGTTGACTGCGGACGACGTGGGTGCGGTGGAAAAGGAAAGCGGTGACTACCTGAAGAGTGCAGAGCTGCAAAACGGAGAACTGGTGCTGACCTTTGGCAGCGGCGACACCGTGCACTACACCCTCCCCGCCGCCACCACCACCACGCTGGGCGGTGTCAAGCTGAGTGACGACTTCACGGCAGATGCAGACGGCACGCTGCATCTGGCGGGCGGTACTGCCCCGGACCCTTACCCCGTGGGCAGCATCTACCAGAGCACCGCACGTACAAGCCCTGCCGCACTGTTCGGCGGTACATGGCAGGAGATTGCGCAGAACCGGGTACTGATGGGTGCTGGCAGCGGCCACGCAGCGGGCACCACCGTGGAGGCCGGACTGCCGAACATCACAGGCTCTTTTGTCGCGGATGTAAAAAAGGGTGAACATAAGGTATCTGGCGCATTCACTGCCGGCAGCGCGATCGCATCTACGGGCGAATACAGTAACTTTTCTGATGTATATAAGTTCAGTCTGGATGCGTCCAAGTCTAATGCCATCTACGGCCGCAGCGCCACCGTGCAGCCTGCCGCCTACTATGTGCACATCTGGCGGCGCGTGGCCTGAGAAAGGAGGTTTTGAACCATGAAGATCATTGACGAGAACGGTGCAGCCATTGAAAACCCGGACCTGACGCTTGGGTATCTGGTGGACGACACCGAACCAGTGGAGCACCCGGCTGTGGAAGGTGTAGAGGAAGTGAGCCACTACGAGACGGTGGCGGAGTACCCCAACGGCGGCAGGGATGTGCGGAAGGTCATTGATGTGCCGGGCGTGCCTGCGCAGGCCGCATGGACTGAGCAGATGCCAGTGCAGAGATACATCCGCTACACCGCCGAAGAGCTGGCCGCGCAGGAAGAAGAACGCAAAAAGCAGGAAGCGAAGGACAAGCTGCCGGAGACGGTGGCGGCGCTGAATGCCGCTCTTGCGGACGCGGACGCTTTGAACCTTGACCAGGACTACCGCCTGACTCTTTTGGAGCTGGGCGTGACCGATGATGAAACCACCGCATAAACAGAAAGGAATGACTACTATGGCACTTTATAACACCTGCAAGCGCATGATCGAGCGCGGCCAGACCGCCGGTATGGCAAAGAAGCTGGATATCTTCTACGCCGCCAACAAGCTGACCGATGAGCAGTATGCCGAGCTGACCGAGATGCTGGCCGAAAAAACCAGCGCCTGACCCCGTGAAAGGACGTGATACATATGGCAATCAAAAAGTACAGCCTGAAGAAGGACGGCAAAACCTATCTGGCCCCCTGCTTTCGGGTAAAGGAATTTGCGTGCAGGGCATCGGACACCATTCTGATCGATGACGAGCTGGTGGTGCTTTTGCAGTGTATCCGAGAGCACTTTGGCGCAAAGGTACATATCACCAGCGGCTACCGCACCGCTGCCTATAATGCAACGCTGCCCGGTGCCAGCAAGAACAGCCAGCACATTCAGGGCCGGGCTGCGGACTTCTGGGTGGAAGGCGTACCGGTGGCTACTGTGGCCGCCTACGCAGAGAAGCTGCTGCCCGGGCGCGGTGGCATCGGCCGCTACCCGAAGGACGCGGCGCACCCGACGCGCAAGACCGGCTGGGTGCACGTGGACACCCGCCCGAACAAGAGCCGGTGGACGCTGTGAGGTGAATAATGAGCAAGACTATTTTTATCAGCCAGCCCATGGGTGGCTTGTCCGATGAACAGGTACTTCAGGAACGCACCGCCGCGATCAGCAAGGCAAAGGCTCTGTTGGGTGAAGATGTGGCTCCGCTGGAAACCTTCTTTGATGATTTCGGCCCGGCAGCAAAGCCACTGGACTATCTGGCCCGGAGCATCGAGTTCCTTGCAAAGGCCGATGTGGCAATCTTTGCTCCGGGCTGGAAGAATGCCCGCGGCTGCCGTATCGAACACCAGTGCGCAGAGGATTACGGCATCCCCGTGATGGAGGTGTGAAACCAGTGGAAAGCATCATCTCAGCCATCCTTGCCGGTGCGGTGACCCTGATCGGCGTGCTGATCGCCAACAGCCGCAGTCAGGCCGTGACCGACACCAAGCTGGAAGAGCTGACCCGGGAGGTGCGGGAGCACAACAATTTTGCCCGCCGCGTCCCCATTTTGGAAGAGCAGATGAAGGTGGCCAACCACCGCATCGCTGATTTAGAAGCAGACGAACACGAAAGAGAAAGGACCTAACTATGGACGAACACACCTACAACGCACCCACCATCTCCGCAGGCACCATTGCCCGCACCGCCTGCCTGCTGCTGGCCCTGACCAATCAGGTGCTGTCTGCACTGGGCAAGCCCGTGCTGCCCATCGAGAGCCAGACCGTGGAGCAGCTGGTCACCGCCGGTATCACCACCGTGGCCGCGCTGGTCGCGTGGTGGAAGAACAACAGCTTCACCACCGCAGCCCTTCAGGCAGACCAGACCTACGACAAGCTGAAGGCACAGGGAAAGTAAGTTACACAGCGATACAGAGCACGAAAATAATCTGATGCTGTGTGCCATTTTGCGCCACTTTTTGCGCCACTGATTTAGGGAAGTTGTGGTAAAATAAGGGTAATCAAGGCGCTTCTTTCTAAAAACCAAAGGACGGCTACAAAAAGAAAAATCCCCAAAAAGCTAGGCACAAAGCCGCTTTTTGGGGATTTTGTTTTGGAGCTACTGACCTGATTCGAACAGGCGACCTGCTCA
>ULVY01008606.1_pt1 | contig 14763 bp, 15 predicted proteins | sample 1959861 | NCBI WGS metagenome assembly ULVY01 (sample SAMEA4835798, study PRJEB28245) | human gut metagenome | biome: gut microbiome; material: fecal sample | place: Denmark | collected 2008
CGGACGAGGGGCTTTGTGGTTTATGTATGACCTGCTTGGAATGGCTGCAACAAATTTGTACCGCATTGATTGGTTCCAGCAGAAAAGATGCGTTGGAAACGTTCCACCGGAACGTTTCCAAAATCATGATACAGCAAACGGAACACAGGGCGGAGCGGTCTTGTTCGCTCCGCCCTCGAAAAGCTATCGCTTTTCTCACCCACCTTCGACCTGTGCCCAGAAGCATGGGCACGGGGAATTTCGCTGTCTGCGGACAGCGACTTAGAGGGCACGTGCCCTCTAAGAACACCTCGCCAGCTGCGCTCAGCTGGAGCAGCCTGACGAGTCCAACGACTCCGTTTCTCTTTGCTTCCGCATGATGGTATTTGTTGAACGGAACAACCGGTTTCGTTGTGAAGTATATCTCACTCCGACGTTTCCTCCACCTCTTCAATTCTTCCGATCAGAACGGTGGCGGATTCCGACCAGTCGCCGGAGACATCGCAGGATGCCAGTGCGATAAGGCAGTCATCCTCCGCCAGCTCCACGTCACGCCACTGTTCCGCCGCATCCTTCAGCGCCTCGGCGAACTGCCGGACATCGGACTGCTGTGCCAGCTCGTCCCGCAGGAGATTCTGCACGGTATCGCTTAGCACAGCGCAGCAGAAAAACGTCACCCGATGCACACCGTCCGACATGACCAGAATGCCCTGCGGAATCTCGCTGAACTGCTTCTCCTCCCGAAACGACCGCAGCGACCCGAACATGGTGCCGTTGCTCATATTGATGGCGTGCACCAGCGAGAACGCATCGGAGAAGTCCGGCGCATTGTCCGGATCCAGAAACGGCGTGCCGTAGACATCCACCTGCTGATCCATATTGTGCTCCAGATAATAGGAGCGGTCCTGCGCATGCATCACCGGATAGTCGATGCCGGTCTTTGGGATGGTCAGCCACGCAGCAATGTCCCTGCCGTCCGCCTGCTTCGTCTGGAACAGCTTCTCCCGCTCGGAGATCTGCTCGCTGTTATCCACGGCGGACACCAGATTATTTCCGCTGAGCTGCCGCACGACCTCCACAGCGTGAAGTTCTCCGGAGCCGAAGTACTTGGACTGATGCAGCGCAATGGTCGCACCGGCAACCAGCAGCGCCAGCACCAGACATAGAATAAAGATCCACCGGCTCCGCCACTTTTGCTCTTTCTCTTCCTGCCCCATGACTCCACACTCCTTTCGACAGCAGTCTAGCTTACATGATTTATACATCAATTATATCACAATCATCTAAAAAAGTCAACAGTTTTTTCGAAGTTGTAGAAAAAAATACCGCATTGTAAAATCCGGAAAAAAGAACGGGAATCCTGCGCTGCTGCGGGATTCCCGTTTGTATTGGTTACTGATGTTCGATGAGATGTTCCGCCAGAATCTTCACGCCGATGAGAATCAGCACCAGTCCGCCGGCAATCTCCGCCTTTTTCTGAAAGCGGTTGCCAAACCGGTTGCCGATCCACACGCCGGCAAAGGAGATGACCAGTGTCGTCACGCCGATGATGGAGATGGAGCTCCAGATGTTGACGTCCAGACAGGCAAAGGCAATTCCCACCGCCAGCGCATCAATGGACGTGGCGATTGCCAGCATGAAGAGTTCCCGATGATCCAGCCTGCGCTCCGCCGACTCCTGTTCCCCGTCCTCTTTTTCGTGAAAGACATCCCACAGCATCTTGCCGCCGAGAAACGCCAGCAGCACAAATGCGATCCAGTGGTCAAACGCCTGAATGTAACGGGAGAATGACGTTCCCAGCAGCCAGCCGATCAGCGGCATCAATGCCTGAAACACGCCGAAGTATAGGCTGATGACAAGTGCCTGGTCATAGCGCATCCGGCGCATGCCAAGCCCCTTACAGACAGACACCGCAAAGGCATCCATGGACAGCGCAATCGCCGTCAGAAGCAGTTCCACAATTCCCATATTCCAAAGTTTCCTTTCTCCCGGCGCCAATAGGCACATGCAAAAGCAGGCTGCGACAGTCGTTTCACAGCCTGCTTTTATTCTATGCATCCAGTATATCATGCCATTCCGGAGTTTGTCAAGGCAAACTTTTTTCGGCGGAGAAAACAAAAACCGGCACGGTGAACCTCACCGTACCGGTTTGCCGCTTATGCGGCAGATGTCACTTTAATTTTGTCGAATGCCCTTTGGCATGTGTTGCTTATTCAGCCCAGATGGAGCCCTTCAGGGTCTTCAGGGACGGAACAACTTCCGGCCAAGCCATGTTTCTGCCAGCAGCTCTGTAAGAATAGTACTGGAGGATGTTGAATGCATCGTCCATGGACAGGGTCTTGTTGCCCTCGTTCTTACCAGCAGTGGACTCAGTGTCGACATCAGACAGGAAGTAAGCCAGCTTCTCCAGGTTCTCATCCTTGCCGTCAGTCAGAGTCGGAGTTCTGCCTGCTGCATTGTAAGAATAGTACTGGAGCGTATCGAATGCGTCATCCATATCTACGTCGCCATCCAGCTGAGTATCACCCTTGATGCCGATGTAAACCTTCGGCTTCGGAGCGTCTGCCAGAGCCTCGCCGTTGTAGTACGGAGTCATCTCAACAACACAATATGCCTTGCCTTCCTTCTCGTACAGTTCAGCCGGAGTCTTGCACTCGAATGTGATGTCGTTTGTCACATCGGAGCCATCGCTCAGTGTAGCCTTCAGCAGGTCTGCATTGTTGAACGGTCTCTCGTCAACGGAGAAGTAGAAGCTTGCATCTGCTACCAGAGAAACGCTAACGGTCTTGTCCTCTTCAGTGCCCTTGGTAGTGGTTGTGGTTGCTTCGCCAGAGGTGGTTGTGGTTGCTTCGCTAGAGGTGGTAGTTGTTGCAGAAGTTGTAGTAGTAGTAACCTCAGCGGTTGTGGTAGTAACCTCAGCGGTTGTGGTAGTAACCTCTGCGGTTGTGGTAGTAACCTCTGCGGTTGTGGTAGTTGTAGCTGCGGTGGTTGTTGTTGTGGTAGCCTCAGTGGTAGAGGTTGTGGTTTCTGCATCCTTGCTTACGATAACACGAATCCAACCATCTTCCAGAGTTACATAGTCGGAGAATACGTTTCTGCCCTCCGGCTCAGTGCTGTCCAGATACTGGAAGCGCTTGCGGTATGCAGTCTGGCTGCCAGACGGAGCCGGATCGGTACCATCTTCGCTCCACTTTACAGGGAACTCATAGTAGTAAACGTTCTTTTCTGCGTCATACTGGAGAGTCAGACCGTTTTCAGCTGCAACGGACTTTACAGTAGCCTCGTCCGGAATTGCAATGCTTACGTTCACTGCAGTACCCTCAGAAGCAGCCGGATTCTCAGCAGTCAGACCAGCCTGGAGTACATAGAAGAACTTACCATCAGTCTTGTAAGAACCAAGGTTCGACAGGAAGGTGGAGAAGTTGTACAGGTCGCCCATAGAAGCGGATGCATCGCCCCAAGCCAGCTCAACCAGTTCTCTGGTTGCCTTGTCGAAGACAACGGTACCCTGGAGACCATAGGACTTGATCGGGTTGCTGATGTTGAACGGCAGATCCAGATCCTCTACAGAACCGCCAACGTAGCCGTCGCCCGGGTTAGCCCAGATCTTACCGATGGACCATACAGACTTGCCAGCCGGCAGAGGAGCCTGGGTGGTAGTTGTGGTTGCAGCGGTAGTAGCTGCGGTAGAAGCGGTAGTCTTTTCTGCAGTGGTAGTAGTAGCTGCAGTTGTGGTGGTTGCCTCAGCGGTAGTTGTGGTTGCCTTCGTAGTAGTTGTGGTTGCCTCAGTAGTAGTTGTGGTTGCCTTAGTAGTAGTAGTTGTGGTTGCCTCAGTGGTAGTTGTGGTTACATCGTCAACGTAGATGTTGATAGAACCATCTTCCAGAGTCAGAGCAGTCTTATAAACATCCTGGCTGTCCTCGTTCAGGTACTTATAGCGTGCACGGTCTACGACCTTGTCGCCGGACATACCCGGATCGGTGCCATCCTCTTCCCACTTTACCGGGAAGATGTAATAAGTTCTGCCGTTCTCATCCGTGCCGGTCTTTACGCCGTACTGCTGAGCAACGCTCTTAACGGTTGCCATGTCTGCAACGCTCCAAGTCATGGTAACGATATTCTCGCCATTGTTCGGAGTGCTGTAGGTGGTGCTTGCTGCGAAGCCCCAGTACAGACGGCCGGTGGTGTTCCACTCGTTCATGTTGAACTGGCCGCCGCTGATGTCATAAGCCTCGCCTGCGCCCATTGCGGTAGCAACGCCGAATGCGGACTCAACCAGAATCTTCCGGGTTGCTTCCGGCAGAACCATGGTGCCCTGGAGACCGGTGGAATTGATACCGTCCTTCAGGATAACGCCCATATCGAACTCTTCCTCGCCCGGTTCCACGAACTTGTCTTCGATCTTCCATGTGGTCTTATCGGTAGCAACTTCGTCCATGTAAACGTTGATAGAACCATCCTTCAGTGTCAGGTTGGTCTTGTAAACGTCCTGGCTGTCCTCATCCAGATACTTATAACGTGCACGGTCTACCGGCTTGTCGCCGGACATACCCGGATCGGTGCCGTCCTCTTCCCACTTGATCGGGAAGCTGTAGTAGGTCTTGCCGTTTGCATCGGTGCCCTTCTTGACATCGTTCGGATATTCAGCAACAACCTTTTCGATAGTTGCCTTATCTGCAACGCTCCAAGTCATGGTAACGATGTTCTCGCCATTGTTCGGGGTGCTGTAGGTGGTGCTTGCTGCGAAGCCCCAGTACAGACGACCGGTGGTGTTCCACTCGTTCATGTTGAACTGGCCGCCGCTGATGTCATAAGCATCGCCTGCGCCCATTGCGGTAGCAACGCCAAATGCAGATTCAACCAGAATCTTCCGGGTTACTTCCGGCAGAACCATAGTACCCTGGAGACCGGTGGAGTTGATACCGTTCTTCAGGCTAACGCCGATATCGAATTCTTCCTCGCCCGGTTCCACGAACTTGTCTTCGATCTTCCAGGTCGGCTTGCCATCGTCCTCACCAGCGGCAGTGGTCGTACCCCATGCGGTGGTGGTGGTTGCACCAGTGGTGGTAGTGGTCTCATCGCCGCCCTCACCAACAACGATCTTAACATAAGCGGTGTCTGCGCTCTGCGGCAGGCAGTAAGAAGCGGACTGAGAGCTGCATCCGATAAAGGTCGAACGGTCTTCCAGCTTGGTGCCCATTGCCTGCTGTCTTTCCTTCAGGGAGTTGAAGTCAGCAGCGGTAGACAGTGCCTCGATGGAGCCATCTTCCGGAGATCTGCTGCACAGCTGTACATAATAAGTACCGTCCGGTGTGCCCTGCGGGATCACAACGTCAAACTCTGTGAATGTCTTCGCCATCGAATCGCCGAAGGTGAAGGAAGTACCGGAGGTATCGTTCTGGATACCCTTGTACTGCCACAGATAGAAGTTGTTTGCGTCCGGAACAGCCTTACCAGCCTGTGTATCCACAAAGTGGTTAACAGAGTAGTACGGCAGCTCAACGGTAGCAGTCTTGGTGGAGAAGTCGTCCTGAGAAACATAGTCATAGGTGATGTACGGAACGCCGTTTTCGTTGGTCTGAACATCACATTCCTGTGTCTTGCTGGAACGGTTCTTGGCATCCTTGTCTGCCTGAGAAGCATAGTAAGCATAGGTGAACTTAACCTTGTTTGCACCGTTGTCCATGATTGCAGAACCGAATACCTTATCGACAGCGATCTGTCTTGTGGTAACCAGTGCATACGGATCCGGATACTTGTATTTTCCGCCGGCACCCAGAACCTTTGCCAGGCAGTACATCGGGTAAGCAGTCTTAAGTGTGCCGCCGTCCGGCATGGCAATGGTCTCTGATTTGGAGTTCTTCTGGGATACATCCAAAATGTTCTCGAAGTACAGGCTGGTATTCTCCTTACCGCCGTTCTCCAGGGTTGCGCCAGTGGTTGCAGTCCAGTTCAGGGATACCATCTGGATGAAGGCATCTCTTGCCCACTCCTCCGAATCGATGTAAACACCGATTCTGCGAGTTACGTTGCCAGCTGCAACATCATCGCTAGAAACTTCGACAGTGTTGGAATCTGTTGCCATATCCTTCAGCACGAAGTTGTAGCTTGTGCCGCCATTTGCGGTCTGATTCGCACCAATGGCAGCAGTTGCGGTCAAAATGCTTGCAGGCAGTGACGACAGCGCCATCAATGCAGCAACGCCGAAGGCAAGAACCTTCTTTGATCGTTTCTTCATGTTTTCCTTTCCTTTCCTTGCCGGCATCCGCCGGCAAATACGCTTTAATAGAGTTGCCTATAATCAGGGCACAGGCTCCCCCTCGGATCCGATGCCCCAAATATACAAAATCAATTTTGCCATGCCATCTGCACGGCATCTGCGGTCAGCCGCTTACTGCTGCGGCAGTTCGTTCACCAGGTGTACCAGGAACTTCAGCAGTGTCATGGAGTCGTCGCTGCCGATCACGCCGTCTGCAAAGCAGTCTGCGTTTGCCTTTGCGGTATCGTTCAGCTCAACCACGCCAGCCACGCTCTTGTTCAGCAGAACTGCGTCCGCCAGATCGATGTCGCCATCCAGGTTTACGTCACCATACAGCAGGCTCGGGTCTACCTGAATCGTAGACTTGGTCGTGGTGGTTTCGTTTTCCTTGGTGGTTGTCTCTGCGGTGGTCTCGTTGGTAACCGGTGCAGCAGAAGTCGTGGTGGTCTCCACAGCTGTGGTGGTCACCGGTGCTTCTGTGGTGGTCTGCTTGCTTCCGATGGTCACAGAGCCGGCTTCCGTAACGATTCCATAAGAAGCGGAATCCGTGCCGGAAATGTAGCCGATGACCATGCTGGAATTCTTCGTGCCGGAGCCCTCGTAGGTGTCACGGGAAACCGGTGCGAAATCGATGGGGGTTACCGTACCGTCAGCCACGCCGTCCTTTACCGTACCGGTAATGGTCAAAATGACACCGTCGGACTTGATCCAGTTGGCAGTCGGAGCAGCTGTTGTCCAGCTGACTGCGATCTCGCCGTCCTTGATGTTGGTTGCAAAGACCGGAGCGTCCTTAGAAGTAGAATCTGCGGCATCTGCGCCGGTATCAGCGGCTGCGCCGACTGTTACCTGATCTACACTCAGAATCGTCTGGTCAAATGTTACCGCAAAATCAAGCACATTGATTCCGGTGGACGGCACACCGCTCAGGGAGACGTCCACGGAAAATTCGCCGCCGCTCTCTGCGGTTGCCTTGCTTCCAGCCAAAGTCACACTGCTGCCTGCTGCAGAAGCGCCCAGTGAAGTTGCGGTTGCTGCGAGCATTGACAGGGCAAGCGCACATGCAATTGTTCTTTTTGCTTTCATTTGTTATCCTCCTCTAGTTTCCTTACGACGTCGGCGGTGTTCCGGGCCGCCGGGCCGTAACTCATGAAGTTTAGTCGAAATCTCTGCACAGAAGCACTTCCCGAGTCCATGCGGTTCCAATTACTTATTATTATAGGATATCCAGACAGAAATGTCAATAGATAACCAAAGTTTTTGTGTAATATGGCCGAATCCAAGATTGCAGAATTGTATAATATCCCGATACCGGAATTTATTTTCTTTTCTGCACTGCAAACCTTTGGAAAACCTCATCGATTTTCCGTGCAAAATGCATTCTTCCCACAACAAATTTCAGCACATGCTGCGCTGCTGCCATGCGGTCAGCAGACCCGTGCGATGGGCTTTTTCATCTCACCCCTTAACGACAAGTTTCGAAAAAGCAGTCCGAATGCAGCCCATGCGAGAGGGGGGAACGATTCTGAAAAAAAGTTCCCCATGGCGCACTCGGCTTTTCGGCGTTTCGATGGACAAATGCCATCGGAGCGCTTATTGAAATTATACCGCATAATTTCAAAATTGTAAAGAGTGATACGCATTATTTAGTAGATATCCCCAAAAAAAATTCATTTGGTTCGTCACTTTGCACAAGAAAAAAGGACGTATCGCAGAAGATTTTCTGCACAGCCGCTTCGAAAACGCACATTTCACAAAAAACAGGGCATCCGCCGGAGCGAAGCCCTGTTTCGGCAGCGAACCGGCGATGCATTTGTACATGCATTCTGCGGTTTTTTGCCATATTCGGTCACAAAGATTTCTGCCCGTGCGCCGGCTGCACATGGGGAAGCAGCGGGGGCGCTTTGCGGACAAAGTTTCCCTGATTCTTATACCAGCTTAATGATTGCCATTTCAGCAGCATCGCCGCGGCGAGGGCCGATCTTTACGATCTGGGTGTAGCCGCCCTTGCGGTCTGCATAACGGGGGCCGATCTCGTCAACGAGCTTCTTAGCCACGTCTTCCTTGGTCACATATGCCATGATCTGACGCATTGCGAGAACACGGTCGTTCTTTTCCTTTGCGATGGTGATCATCTTTTCTGCAGCGGCACGAACTTCCTTGGCACGGGTCACGGTCGTTTCGATCTGGCCGTTCTCCAGCAGGTAAGTTACCATGCCCCGCAGCATTGCCATTCTGTGGTCAGACGGTCTGCCCAGCTTTCTGGTCCCTGACATTGTGTATTCACTCCTTTTCCTAACTGCGGCAGCCCACAGTGCACGGGGCACTGTCTGCGCCGTTGTTTTCTCTCAGTTCTTATTCTTCCTCACTGGCGAGGTCAAAGCCCAGCGACTGGAGCTTTTCCCGCACTTCATCGAAGGACTTCTTGCCGAGGTTTCGAACCTTCAGCATCTCCTCCTCCGACTTGTTGATCAAATCGTCCACGGTATTGATTCCGGCACGCTTCAAGCAGTTGAACGACCGTACGGATAAGTCAAGTTCCTCAATGGTCATCTCAAGGATTTTTTCTTTTCCCTTATCGTCCTTTTCGACAAGAACTTCCGCCAATGTTGTATCCTCAGAGAGGTCAATAAACAGCTTCAGATGCTCGTTGAGGAGATTGGCTGCCTGTGAGATTGCTTCCTTTGCGGAGATGGTACCATCGGTCCATACTTCCAGGATCAGCTTATCATAGTCTGTCACCTGGCCCAGACGGGTATCCTCCACCTGGTAGTTCACCTTCAGCACAGGGGTATAGATACTATCAACTGCAATCACATCGATTGGAGAATTCATTATCTGCTTGTTGCGCTCTGCGGAAACATAGCCTCTGCCACGATCGATCACGACTTCCATGTAGAGTCTTGCGTCCTTGCCCAGCGTTGCGATGTGCATGCCGGGATCGAGGATGCAGACCTCCGAGTCGTTCTTGAAGTCGGCTGCGGTAACTTCGCATTCGCCCTCTTTTTCGATGTAGATGGTCTTCGGACCCTCTCCATAGAGCTTTGCGGTAAGTCCCTTGAGATTCAGAATAATTTCGCTTACATCCTCTTTGACACCGGGGATTGTACTCAATTCATGGTGTACACCATCAATCTTCACAGAATTCACAGCCACACCGGGCAATGAGGAGAGCAGTACACGCCGCAGGCTATTGCCCAGGGTGATACCATACCCGCGTTCCAGCGGTGCTAAAACAAATTTACCGTATTTCCCGTCGCTACGCAGTTCCACTGTATCGAGTTCCGGCTTTTCAATATTCTCCAGCATAAAAATACCCTCCTATGCGTGGTAACTTTGTCTGTGGTTTTGTTCCAATGTTCCGCGTAATGCAAGTGATTACTTGGAGTACAATTCGACGATCAGATGTGCTGCGACTTCGTAATCCAGATCTTCCGGCTTTGCCAGACGAACGATCTTTGCGGAGAAGTTTTCCTTATCTGCTTCCAGCCATGCCGGAACGGTACGGTCTGCAGTCTGCTCTACAACTTCCTTGAACTTTGCGCTGTCACGGCTGCCCTCATACAGAGCGACAACGTCGCCCTCCTTGACACGGTAAGACGGAATGTCTACCCGCTGGCCGTTTACGGTAAAGTGCTTGTGGGTTACCAGCTGTCTTGCTTCCCGGCGGGTCAGAGCCAGACCCATGCGGAAAACAACGCTGTCCAGACGGGACTCCAGGCAAGCGATCAGGTTGTCACCAGCCTTGCCCTCCATCTTGGATGCGATCTCGAACAGGTGGTAGAACTGCTTTTCACCTACGCCGTAGATGAACTTCAGCTTCTGCTTTTCCTTCAGCTGCATGCCATATTCAGAAACCTTCTTCCGGTTGTTTGCGCCCGGATTCCGGTTGGACTGTTTTGCGATACCCATAACCATCGGGCTGATACCCAGATAGCGGCATCTCTTGAGAATCGGTTCTCTACTTACTGCCATGATACATTACACCTCCTGCAAATGCAATTAGACACGACGTCTCTTCGGCGGACGGCAACCATTGTGAGGGATCGGGGTAACATCCTTGATCATCTTTACCTCCAGACCAACGGTCTGCAGTGCGCGGATTGCTGCCTCACGGCCGGATCCCGGACCCTTTACATATACTTCTACAGACTTCAGGCCGTGTTCCATTGCTGCCTTTGCCGCAGTTTCTGCTGCGGTCTGTGCAGCGAACGGCGTAGACTTTCTGGAGCCGCGGAAGCCCAGTCCGCCAGAGCTTGCCCAAGAAATGGCATTGCCCTGTGTATCGGTAATGGTTACGATGGTGTTGTTAAATGTGGACTGAATGTGTACTGCACCGTTTTCGATGTTCTTACGCTCTCTGCGGCGGCGTACAACAACCTTTTTGCCTTTCTGCTGTGCCAAAACGAAACACCCTCCCTTACTTCTTCTTGTTTGCGATGGTCTTTACCGGACCCTTGCGGGTTCTTGCGTTTGTCTTTGTCCGCTGGCCTCTTACCGGCAGACCCTTGCGGTGACGAACGCCACGGTAGCAACCGATTTCCACGAGTCTTTTGATATTCAGAGCCACTTCACGGCGGAGGTCACCCTCAACCACGCAGTGCTTGTCGATATAGTCACGCAGCTTTGCAACGTCCTCTTCGGACAGGTCCTTGACACGGATATCCGGGTTTACGCCGGTACCTGCCAGAATTTCGTCTGCTGTGCTGCGGCCGATTCCGTAGATATAAGTCAGACCGATCTCGATCCGCTTATTTTTCGGAAGGTCTACACCTGCTATTCTTGCCATTATTCTCGCACCTCCATGTTAAAAAATCCCGAGCTTAGCCCTGACGCTGCTTATGCTTCGGATTTTCGCAGATTACCATTACTTTGCCTTTACGCTTAATTACCTTGCATTTTTCGCAAATCGGCTTTACGGAAGGTCTTACTTTCATTGCAACTGTCCTCCTTCTCGGAACAACTGTGCAGCCGGCCGGTTGCCGTCTGCTGGTTTCTTTACTTTGCTCTCCAGGTGATTCTGCCCTTTGTCAGGTCATAGGGCGACATCTCGATTTTCACCTTATCGCCCGGCACAATACGAATGTAGTTCATCCGCAGTTTGCCAGACACATGTGCCAGGATGACATGCTTGTTTTGCAGTTCCACCTTGAACATGGCGTTCGGCAAAGATTCCAGCACGATTCCCTCGACCTCAATTACATCTTGCTTTGACAAATTGATAACCTCCCCGATCGGGTGTTTTAACCATATTGTTTCAACATATTTCTGAGCTTCTTGTCCGTCACATCCTCCATGGGCACCGTTTGGCGGGTGCTCTGGAGATGCCGTATCTTTTTCCGTTTCGGTGCAGCGAGCTTGCGTCGTTTGCCGTCTGCGATCCAGGCAAAGCCCTCCGCAGCGTCCACCACAACAAAATAACCGCCCCGATCCCGACCGGCCATTGCACGAACTACCAGGCCTTTTGAAGGTTCCACGTGAAGTTTCCCTCCATTACGGTCTGGTCAGAATCACCGGACCATCCTGCGTCACTGCAATTTCGTGTTCAAAATGTGCCGCAAGTGAGCCGCTGCGGGTCACGACCGTCCAGCCATCGCTGAGGACACGAACCGCATCGCCTTTGACGTTAATCATTGGCTCGATGCAGAACGTCATACCGGACACCAGCCGAACGCCATGGCCGGCCTTGCCGTAATTCGGCACCTCCGGATCCTCATGCATTTCGTGTCCGATTCCGTGACCGCAGTATTCCCGCACAATACCGTATCCGCGGGAACCGCAATATTCTTCCACTGTATGAGATACGTCACCCAGGCGGGCGCCCACTCTTGCAGCATCGATCGCCGCATAAAGGCTTGCCTCGGTTACGCGGAGGAGGTCGGCTGCCTCCTCTGAAATATCACCCACGGCGAATGTGTAAGCATTGTCGCCCACAAATCCGTCGAAAGTTGCGCCCACGTCCACGCTGACGATATCGCCCTCACGGATGATGCGCTTCTTGCTGGGAATGCCGTGAATAATCTCGTCATTGATCGAAATGCAGGCACTTGCAGGAAAGCCGCCGTATCCCAGGAATGTCGGGACTGCACCGCAGCTGACGATGAAATCGTGAATGGATTTATCCAGCTGTTTGGTGGTCATTCCGGGATGGATCACTTTTCCGGCATGTTCCAAGGCACGGGCAGCGATGCGCCCTGCCTCCCGCATTTTAAGCAAATCCGATTTTGACTTGATGGTAATACTCATTGTACACCCACTGCCTTCAAGGTCAGAGCGGTGGTATCTGCCACCTCTTCCTGACCGATTACAGTTTCAAGCTTCCCCTGCTTCTCGTAATATGCCTTCAGGGGTTCCGTGGTCTTGTGGTATACGGCCAGACGATCCAGAACCGTTTCCGGCTGGTCATCCTTGCGGATGATGGTCTTGCCGCCGCACTTATCGCAAACCCCCTCGACCTTGGTGGGCTTGAACTGAATGTGATAGGTTGCGCCGCACTTCTCGCAGACTCTTCTGCCAGAAACACGGGTCTGAATGGTTTCATCCGGAACGTAGATCTCCAGAACCTTGTCGATCTTCACGCCCATCTCGTCCAGCGCCTCTGCCTGAGGAACGCTGCGGGGAAAGCCATCCAGAATGAAGCCAGCCTTGCAGTCATCCTGTGCGATGCGCTCTTTCAGGATGCCGATGACGATATCATCGGAAACCAGAGCGCCGCTGTCCATGGCTGCCTTGGCTTTTACGCCGTATTCCGTACCGGTGCGAACTGCCTCACGCAGCATGTTGCCGGTCGAAATCTGGGGAATGTTCAGTGCCTGTGAAATCACTTCTGCCTGAGTGCCCTTGCCGGCACCCGGTGCGCCTAAGAGAATCAGATTCATAGGGTAAATCTCCTTATCTTATTCGAGGAAGCCCTTGTGATGACGCATCATCATCTCAGACTCCAAGGTACGAACGGTTTCCAGAGCCACACTAACAACGATCAGTACGGTCGTACCGCCCATTGCCAGAGAGCCCAGGTTCTGGTCTGCCATAACCAGGAAAATCGGCATAATGGCGATGACACCGAGGAAGAATGCGCCCACCAGAGTGATCTTGGACAGAACACGCTGAATGTAATCCGAGGTCGGCTTGCCGGGACGGATACCCGGGATGCCGCCGTTGCTCTGGCGCAGGTTGTTTGCGATTTCAATGGGATTGTACTGCATCGACACATAGAAGTAGTTGAATGCAATAATCAGGATGAAGTAGATCACTGCATAAGACAGCGATCTGGTATTGAAGAAGTTGATGAATCCGTTATAGAACTTCTGCCAGAAGCCGTCCGGGTCGGTATAAACCGGCTTGAACAGGCTGATGGTGCTGGGCAGAGACATGAAAGACATGGCGAAGATGATCGGCATAACACCGCTCATGCACACCTTAACCGGAATGTGCGTGGACTGTCCGCCATACTGCTTTCTGCCAACAACACGCTTTGCATACTGAATCGGGATCCGGCGCTCCGAAGCGTTCATGAACACGATGAATGCGATCATTACCACAAAGAGTACCAGGACTGCCAGAGATTCGAAGAAATACCGCTGCGGTTCGTTCAGGGTCAGATCCCACAGTCTTCCCACATAAACGGGGAAGCGTGCCAGGATGCCGGCGAACAGGAGCATCGAGATGCCGTTGCCGATTCCCTTGTCGTTGATCCGGTTTCCCATCCAGACAACGATGGAAGTACCGGCGATAAAGGACATGACGATAACGAAGCCGATGAAAACATTGGCTGCGGTAGAACCGCCGTCCGTCACTGCATTCATCTGATTCTTCAGCGTCAGATAATATGCGAAGGACATGAACGCAGCCAGTGCCATTGCAACAGCGGCTGTAATTCGGTTGAGTTTCTTCTGCCCCTCTTCTCCCTCATCCCGCATGCGTTCCAGCGGCGGGAGGGCGTAGGTCAACAGCTGCATAATAATGGAGGCGTTGATATACGGTGTGATGGACAGAGAGAAAACGGTTGCATTGGACAGCGCACCACCGGTCAGGATATCCAGGTATTCCAGGAAGTTACCATCGCTTGCGTTGCTGGCCATCCAGGTTTTTACGACGTCGGTATCCAGAAACGGAACCACGACTGCGCAGCCCATGCGGAAAATCAAAAGCATGAGTAAAGTGTACAACATCTTTTTCCGGATTTCCGGAATGCTGAAAGCATTTCGCAATGTCTTAAACACGTTACATCACCTCTGCTTTTCCGCCAGCCTTTTCGATTTTTTCAGCTGCGCTCTTGGTGAACTTTGCAGCCTTTACAGTCAGCTTAGTTGTCAGCTCGCCGTCGCCGAGCACCTTGACACCATCGCATGCCTTCTTGATCAGACCAGCAGCGATGAGCAGTTCTGCATCAACAACGGTACCTTCTGTGAACTGATTCAGGTCAGAAACGTTTACAATGGCATATTCCTTTGCGAAAATGTTGTTGAAACCTCTCTTCGGAATACGTCGAGTCAGGGGCATCTGGCCGCCTTCGAAACCGATTCTTA
>ULVY01043526.1_pt1 | contig 14258 bp, 17 predicted proteins | sample 1959861 | NCBI WGS metagenome assembly ULVY01 (sample SAMEA4835798, study PRJEB28245) | human gut metagenome | biome: gut microbiome; material: fecal sample | place: Denmark | collected 2008
AGCATAATTGCATCTATGAAAATGCATATATTCATTTTTCCCATTTCAGTGCAAAATCCACAAAGGGCTGCCATGTCTTCCGGAACAAGCTATTTTGCAGATAAACAAAATTCAATTCCCGAAAAATTTCAAAATTCAAAATTTCCAGAGGAAAGAGCCGTTTTTCTTCCAATTCCTGTTTGACCACTGGTTCATACAAAAATGTAATGCCAAGGCCAGCTTCCGTCATTGCTTTTATAGCTTGAAAATTACTGATCTCCTGAACAGCGGCATAACTATGTACCGTAAAATTATTCTCTTTCAGCAGCTCCTCCAGAATATCCCGGGTACCTGACCCAGATTCCCGCAGGATCAGCGGTTCCCCATGGGTTTCCCACAAAGAAATGGTTTTTCCTCGCAAAGGACAATTCTTTCCGCAGACTCCCAAAAACCGTTCCCGTTTATAAAGGGTAAAGTCATATTTTTCTTTATCAAAAAAGCCTTCCACGATGGCAAAATCAATCTTTCCTTCTTCCATCATGTGCAGCAGTTTTCCTGTGTTATCCACGGTCAAATGCAGGCGATACTGCGGATGTTCCTGCAAAAAATCCACCATAATGGGCGGCAGCATATAATCTCCAATGGTTTTTGTGGCACCAATCCGCAAATGGATTTCCGTGTTCTCTTCCCGTTCCATCTCTTGCAGAATTCCCTGGGCATTGGCTGTCATCTGCTGAGCAAGGCGCCGCAGGGTTTCGCCTTTTTCCGTCAGGCGCAGCACTTTCCCTTGGTAGGAAAACAGCCGACAGCCATAATATTCCTCCAACCAGCGAATCTGCTGAGTAACAGCCGGCTGGGTGATATGCAGCGTTTCTGCCGTTTTGGTATAATTCATAATTTCACAGAGGGCCAGAAACGTTTCCACACGATTGTCCAGCATGATGTTCTCCCCTTTCAAAACTTTTCCTCCATCATACCATATTTCTGCCCATGAAAAAAGCAGAGAGATCTTTTGGTCTCTCTGCTTCAAATTCATTTTTATGCTGCTGCCAATGCTTCCGCAGGTACTTCAAAGTCAGGTACTGCATCAAAGTTGCTGCATGTCATGTGTACCAGAGTTTTGGAAATGGTAATGGGATTTTCTTCCCCTGCGCTCATAACGTCCAGAATACCCTGCATCATTGCTGTCATATCCAGTTCGTACTGCATCACATAGCCATCCTCCGTGATCCAAAGTTTGATGGAATCATCCGCATCCACTTTGCCTTCCCGGATATCTGCCCATTCTTCACCGCTGTCCGCCATATCTTTGCCATCCAGAATGCCAGTCACTACCGTTGCAGAAACACCATTGATTTCCTCTGTACCAACGGTCTGTGCAGACTGAAGTTTTGTCAAATATAAATCCAAATCCGCAAGAGCCTGCTCTCCAATAAATTCCTCAGTTGTATATGAATCAGCAAAAACATAACCTGCTGTTACCGAATAGGTATGAACCATACCATCCCGTTCTTCCGCATATTGTTCTTCTGTGTCCACAACCTCTGAGCCTTCTCCCAGCATGACCTTTGTTTTGTAATGCATTTTAAAGGGATTCATAAAAAGGTCTTGATTCCGCCAAATCATCATTGTTCCTGATTCAGAACCATTTTCCATGACAATTTTCGTTTCTGAATCCACGGATAAACTTTCCAATTTTGACATAGTGTTCTGTGCTTTTTACAAAATGGCAGTTGTATCATCCTGTTTTTCAGTGCCGCAGCCTGCTGCTCCAACAGCCAGAATCACACCTGCTGCCATTGCCATAATCTTTTTCCCATACCTAATTTCTTCCTCCCTTCAAACGAAGCCCCTGTTTTTTATCATCATATCACAAAAAAACATCACCACTGGCTTTATTTGAATTTGTTAAGAAATATGTAACAATCTTTTAGGACTTTTTCTTCTGCAATGCCTGACCGCCTGTGCAGTAAGGGAACAAAAAACATTCCGCGCACTTCGGTCTGCGGGCAATGCAGATTTTTCTGCCATGGGCAATCATTTGGGTGTTAATGTCAATCCATTTGTCCTTCGGAACAATTTTCATCAGATCGAATTCGATTTTCACAGGGTCTTGATTTTTGGTCAAGCCCAGCAGATTAGATACCCGCTTCACATGGGTATCTACTACAATACTGGGGATGCCATACCAGTTACCCCGCACCACATTGGCTGTCTTTCTGCCAACACCCGCCAGAGAAGTGAGGGCATCCAAATCAGAAGGCACTTCCCCGCCAAACTCTGTCAGCAGTTTCTGGCAGCAGGCAATGATATTCTTTGCCTTATTGTGATAAAAGCCAATGGAATGGATGTCCTGTTCCAATTCGGCTTGATTTGCCTCCGCAAAAGCCTGAATGGATGTATATTTCTGGAACAGGTCTTTTGTAACCAGATTCACTCTGTCATCTGTGCACTGGGCAGACATGATGGTAGCAATGAGCAGCTGCCAAGGATTTTCGTGATTCAGATAACACTTCGTCGGGCCGTAATGCTCCCGCAATAAATCCAATATGATGGTAACCTTTTCTTTTTTTGTCATAATCTTTTGCTCCTTCCCGAAAAAGAAATATTTCCCGCAAACAAGCAGGATTTCCCGAGAAATATTTCCCAAAGTCTTTTATTTTCATGGTTTCTGTCTTTTTGTCAGTAAAAAAGATGTTGGATTTTATTATACCATAGATTTTCGGTTCATGAAAACATCAATTATGCATACCGTATACACAAATAAAGCATCGTGCATTTTCAGTATTTGCATTGACTTTGCACATTTTCTCAGTATAATGAGATTCATTCATATTAATTTTTCATTTATTTTTATTCATTAAAGAGGTGGTATTATGGCAACAAGCAACAAAGACTTCCGCACCTCTGGGGCACTGAAAATACTGCTTCCCGGCATTGTTTTGCAGTCTGTCCTCATGGGCGGCGGATACGCAACAGGGCGTGAAATCATTGAATACGGCGGCAAGTTCGGCGCTTATGGCTGGGTATCTGGTGTGTTTACATTTTTTACCTTTGCAGTTATCGCTGTTCTGACTTTTGAACTGGCGCGCATCTATCGTATTTATGATTATAAATCCATCTTGAAACAAATCATTGGCAAGGCATGGCCAATTTATGATATTTTATACGTTATTCTGCTGTTTTTGATCATCTCCATCATGGCTTCTGCCACCGGGGAAATCTTACAGCAAACCATCAGTTTGAATTATATGGTGGGTGTTGTCATCCTGATTTTGATCGTTGCATTCCTGAACTTCTTCGGCAGTGCATTCATCGCCAAGTTTGAAACATACGGCACCATCGCCCTTTATGCGGCATACATCATTTTCACCATTATGGTTATCTCAGCCAACAAAGACAACATCGCCACTGTTATGGCAACACAGGACACCAGCTATGTGGAAAACGCGACACTGCCCATGGCAATGGTGACAGGGATCATTTATGCATCTTATAACCTTTCTGCGATTCCCGCTGGTCTGTTCACACTGCGTGCCCAGACAAAACGGAGCGAATCCATCATTTCCGGTATCATCGGTGCATTGCTCATGACAATCCCCTGGTTCCTGACATACTTCGCAGTTATGGGATACTATCCCGATGACAGCATCATCGGCGCATCTGTTCCCTGGTTGGTAATGCTCCAATCTGTTTCCGACAGCAATATCCCCGTTTTGGTATTCGGTGTTGTAGCTGGCTGGACATTGATCGAAACAGCTACTGGCATGATCCATGCTTTATTGGAACGTCTGGATCACAGCCTGGAAGAAAAAAATCAGGAACCGCTTTCTCCCAAGAAACGCGGTATCATTACAGCAGCGATTCTGGTTGTAGCGATTTTCTTCTCTAAAATCGGTATCATCAATCTGATCAGCATGGGCTATTCCGCTCTTGCTTACGGCTTCATCTTGTTCTACCTGCTGCCTCTGGTGACAGTTGGCTTGTACAAAGTCATCAAGAACGGCAAGGTACCCAAAAAAGACTGATTTTGCTTCCAAAACACGACATTCTCTCGGATGTCGTGTTTTTCATAAAGTTTGATTATTCGGATATTTGACCATATTTAGGAGGTTTTTCATATGAATTTGAGAATCAATCGCAGCATCGCAGAGCAGACAAAAGTCAGCTATGCCATTGAATCTGCCGGCCCATTGCCCTATGACATTGACTGCGGCGAAGGCATCAACACCGTTATGGTGCCTCCTGCGGCAAAAGCAGCGTTCAAAGAACTGGATTTCGAAATGATGCGTCCATATCCCCATTCTGTGGATGTAAAAGACAGCATCATCCAGTACTGGAAGGGCTACTGCCCACTGAACTACAAACGAATCGTTCTTTGTGACGGCTCTGTCAGCGGATTATATCTGATCAATCGTCTGTTCCTGGAAAGAGGCGACGCTGTACTGGGCATTGCCCCTCAGTTCTCCGAATATGTAACAGACGCGAAAATGTACGGCACCCATTTCACCTGCGTACCTCTGAAAAAAGAAAACAACTATCGTTTCTCCGTAGAAGATCTTCTGGCAGCTCTGACACCTGACCATAAGCTGATCTACATTGATAACCCAAATAACCCTACTGGTCAGGCAATCCCTCTTGCTGACATTGAAACCATTTTGGCTGCTGCCAATAAAAACGGAACCGCTGTCGTCATCGACGAAGCTTACGGCGAATACATTCCCAAGAAAAACTCCGCCGTTTCTCTGTTAGATAAATACGAAAATCTCATTGTTGCAAGAACATTCTCCAAAGGCTTCGGTCTGGCTGGCCTTCGTGCCGGCTATCTGCTGATTCCTGAATGTCTGGCTCCTTACATTGCCAACATCACAAACCCTTACTGCATGACAGAATTCGCCAGAAGCGTTGCAGCAAAAACCATTCTGGATGAATCCTTCCTGGAAATCCTCCAGAGCAAAACAGCGGAAATGAAAAAACAGATGTACCGCCCTTGGAAAAACCTTTCCATCGCTCACACCTGCGATACCGTTTCCATCAGCATGGTCACCCATCAGAACCCTGAAATTGATCTGGCAGCAGAATTTGCCAAACGGAGAATTCTGGTCATCTCCGGCAACGATTTCGAAAACATCGGTCAAAACTCCGTTCGTCTGCGTGTTCCCGAAGAAAAGGACATGCCCGCTGTTTTAAAAGCCATGGAAGAAATTGACCAGCTGTAACAGAAAGTTTTCCAACTCTGCGTTGACAAAGATTTTTTCCTATACTATGATGGACAGAGGAAAGGATTGGTGTATGGAAATGTCACAGAGCATATTAAAAAACGCAGATTTGAAATCTACAAAAAAGCGCTGTCTGCTGCTTTCGATTCTCCAGACAGAAGACCGCGCCATGACAGCTGAAGAACTGTTGGAAAAAGCCACGCCCATTCTGCCCATGAACGCTTCTACGGTATATCGTACCTTGAATACATTGACAGAAAAAGGAGTCCTGAGCAAGAGCCTGCGCAAAGACGGAAAATCCTATTTTTCACTGGAAAAACACGATCACCATCATCGTTTGGTCTGCACCGTCTGCCGCAAAGTCATTCCCGTTGACTCCTGTCCTCTGAAAGAACTGGAAGAAGATCTGGAAGCAAAAACAGGCTTCCGCATCACTGGACATACCCTGGAATTCAGCGGTATCTGTCCAGAATGCAGAAAGTCAAATGGGCTTTAAACAAACGCAAATAGAAACAGCCAGTATTAGGGGCATCTTCATAAGAAAACAAAGAAAGCTGAAATCCTCATCAGACAAAGGATTCCAGCTTTCTTATTTTACTGAGATTTTATTCGGTATGTTTTCTTCTGAAGACAGCAGTCGCACTTCCCCTTAAGAAATCAATAAAACAGAAAACCAATGTTTTCTTAAGGGGAAGTTGCTTTTTCTACTGGCTGGTTTTTATTTACAGCATTTCTTTACGATCCAGAATCATAAAGATTCGAATCATATCTTCTGACAAATTCAGATTTCCATTTTCATCTCCGCTGAGAACACCTTCATCCACCAGCTTTTTGATGATTTCCTTGCCATAGGGCAGATCCTCGATTTTCTGATACCGTTTCACTTCCTCATCCCCTTCTGTTTCCTCTTTATAGGCAACGCCGAAATAACTGCATACGCCTTTGCAAATGCCTTCCGCACATTGCTTCCGATAGTCTTCCGAAAGGAGCAGCTTTGCTTCCTCCCGATTGGTCATAAAGCCCCCTTCAATGAGAACTGCCGGCATTTTTGTTGCCCGCAGTACATAGAGATCTGCGCTTTTTTTCAGTCCTCTGTTTTTTCTACCGCAGGCTTTTACCAATGCTTCATGAACTTTTCCCCCAAAGTCCAAGGTCTTGGCATCCGCCTTTTCATAAATCCAGCTTTCTACACCGTTTGCGTCATTCCAATCACTGCCAAAGGCATTGGCATGGATACTGATATACGCATCCGCTTTTGCGTCATTTGCCCGTTTGACGCGGGTCTGCAAAGATGTGTCCTCATCCCCCGGTGCTACCGCTACGACACGAAAACCGCATCTTTTCAGTGCGTCCATTAAATAAGACGCTACTGCCCGGTTATAGGCATTTTCCGGCATATAACTGCCGTCGGGAAATAATGGTGTGCGCTTACCAGCCGTTTTCATACCATGACCGTCATCTACTGCCACACAAAACATTTCATCTGCTCCTTTCTATTGATTTTTCTTTTCATCAGAAATCCCTTTGGTAGTCGGGTCTGTCAGTACCCCCAGCACTGCCAGAAATGCCGTTGCCAGCAGATAAGGATTGGCAAAGAGTGCTTTCACCTCATCACATAACACCTGCCAGCTGGTAAACATTTCGGGATTCGCTCCCGTCGCTGTCAGCACAACGCCAACCATCCCCACCCAAAACCAAGGGTTTGTCAGTCGTTTCTTCCATTCCAGTTTCATTTGTATTCCCCCCTTTCATACTATGCGTACTCGTCCAAACGGTGATGGGCAGATTTTGCGCTGCTTTCTACGGCGGATAAACGGCCTTCATGGTCTTTCAAAGACGCTTTGATGCCTTCCAGATCTTTCTGCATACCAAGGATCATATCCAGTTTCGCATCCACACCGCCTCTCCATGCGGCGTCTTTCTCTACGGATTTATCCCGGCTCTGGACAAAACTAAGAACGCCTAGCAAGCCGCCCAGCACCGACAACGCCAGCCCAATTTCCAATTCCATATTCTCCCTCCTTCCCCGGACAAAAGGAGCATAACGGAAAAAAAGTCCCGCTGCGTCCCAACTTTTCTGCAAAAAAAAGTCCCTGTGGGAAATCCCACAAGGACATAACATACAAATATTATTTTTCGCTGTAAACGCCCAGTTTGCGGAAACGTTCATAGCGTTTTTCAGACAGGACACGACCAGAATACTGTTCCAGTTCCTGTACGTCAGAAAGCAAACGCGCTTTCAGGTCTTCGCACATGACATCGAAGGAATCGAAGTTTTCTTCAATGACATCTTCTGCCACACCGAAGCGTTTCATATCTTCTGCTGTAATCTTCAGGCATTCTGCCGCGTCAGCCGCTTTGCTTGCGTCTTCCCACAGGATAGATGCGCAGCCTTCGGGAGAAATAACGGAAAATACCGCATTTTCCAGCATATACACACGGTTTGCCACAGACAGACCCAGTGCGCCGCCGCTGCCGCCTTCCCCAATGACGATGGTAATAATGGGTGTTTCCAGACCCATCATCTGCATGAGGTTGTCAGCAATGGCCTGACCCTGACCACGTTCTTCCGCTTCTTCCCCGCAGTATGCACCGGAGGTATCCACGAAACAAATGACAGGACGATGGAATTTCTCCGCCTGTTTCATAAGGCGCAGCGCTTTCCGATAGCCTTCGGGCATCGGGCAGCCGAAGTTGCAGCGGATTCTTTCCTGCAAATCGCGACCACGTTCAATGCCGATGAATGTGACAGGAATATCCCCCAGATAACCGATACCGCCAATGATAGCAGGGTCATCTGCGTATTTTCTGTCACCATGAAGTTCTGTTCTTTCTGTGAACAAATTTTCGATATAGGCACGGGAAGTGGGACGATCCTGGGCTCTTGCAGCCTGTAATCTTTCATAAGCTGTCATCATGCCTCATCCCTCCTTCTGCTGTGCTGTTTCAAAAGACGTTCCAGTGTTGCCCGCAGTTCTGTACGAGGCACAATGGCATCTACAAAACCGCAGTCCTGCAGAAATTCTGCACGCTGGAAATCTTCCGGCAATTTTTTCTTTGTAGTCTGTTCAATGACACGACGGCCTGCAAAGCCAATGAGCGCATTGGGTTCGGACAGGATGATATCCCCCAGCATAGCAAAGCTTGCCGTTACCCCGCCAGTAGTGGGGTCTGTCAGAACAGTGATATACAATCCGCCTTTGTCGCTGTGGAAATGAACAGCGCCGCTGGTTTTCGCCATCTGCATGAGGGACAGAATCCCTTCCTGCATTCTGGCACCGCCGGAGGCTGTAAAGCCTACCACAGGCAGATCATGTTCTGTTGCGTATTCAAAAAGCCGTGTGATCTTTTCCCCTACCACAGAACCCATACTGCCCATCATGAACTGAGGGTCCATAACGAACACAGCACAAGGCTGACGGCGGATGGTAGCAGTACCACATACCACGCCTTCCATCTGACCAGATGCCGCACGAGCGGATTCGATCTTATTGGCATAGCCAGGGAAGTTCAAAGGGTTTTCTGTCTGGATATTCATTTCCAGTTCCTGAAAACTGCCTTTGTCACAAATGGCTTTGATTCTCGTTCTGGCATTGATACGGTAATGATAGCCGCAGGAAGGGCATACCATTTTGTTCTTTGCCACAGAACGTTTTGTATCAATGGCTTTACAAATGGGGCAGCGGATCTTTTCTTCCACGGTAGGTGTGATACCGCCGCTTTCCAGCACATTTCTTGATTTTCGGAACATGCCAACAATATTATTCAAGTTCTGTGCCTCCTTCCGCCAACAATTCCGGCAGAATCAGTGTGTCATAATCCCCTTTCTGGAACCGGGGGTTACGCACCAGCCGCAGTTGGTCTTCAATATTGGTATGAATCCCATGGATAACCATTTCGCAAAGAGCCGCTTCCATTTTACGGATGGCATCTTCTCTGGTCTTAGCGTAAACAATGAGTTTACCAATCATGGAATCATAAAAAGGTACAATCAGGCAATCCTGTACCAATGCTGTATCAAAGTGTACCCGGGAACCGCCGGGGATATGCAAAAAGTCCACCTGACCGGTGCTTCTTGCGTTGATGCGGCATTCCATGGAATGACCATGCAAGTGAATATCTTCCTGAGTGAAATCCAGAGGAATCTGGCAGGCAATACGAATCTGCCACTTTACGATGTCCACATCGCTGATTTCTTCTGTAATGGGATGTTCTACCTGCAAACGGGTATTCATTTCAATGAAGTAGAAATTCCCGTCAGGTGCCAGCAGAAACTCTACGGTACCTGCGTTTACATAGTTGGCAGCTTTTGCCGCTTTCACAGCTGCATCCATCATTCTTTTGCGGATGTCTTCTGTCATAACAGGGCAAGGTGTTTCTTCCAGCACCTTCTGCTTGTTCAGCTGAAGGGAACAGTCACGTTCCCCCAGACAAACGATGTTGCCGAAAGCATCTGCCAGCACCTGCATTTCCACATGGCGTACGGAAGTCAGATATTTTTCCAGGAACACATCACCGTTGCCAAAAGCGCTTTTGGCTTCTTCAGATGCTGCCAAGAAGGCATGTTCCAGATCTTCTTCTCTTTCCACCACGCGGATGCCCTTGCCGCCGCCGCCAGCGGTAGCTTTTACCAGAATGGGATAGCCGATTTCCGCAGCCAGACGTTTTGCTTCCGCAGGGTCATGAAGGATTTCTGTACCGGGTACCACAGGTACACCGATTTCCTTCATAAGCTGGCGGGAATTGTCCTTGTCACCCATGGCGCGAAGCACATTGCTGTCAGGACCGATGAAAATGATGCCCTTTTCTTCACAAAGTGCCGCAAACTCAGGATTTTCGGACAAAAAGCCATAGCCGGGATGGATGGCTTCCGCATTGGATGCCAAAGCCGCACTGATGATATTTTTCTGGTTCAGATAGCTGTCTGCCGCTGCGTTGGAACCGATACAGATTCTTTCGTCTGCCAGTGCTACAGGCAGAGAATTCTGGTCTGCTTCGGAATATACCGCTACGGTTTCGATGCCCATTTCCTTACAGGCACGAATGATGCGGACAGCTACCTCCCCTCTGTTTGCAATGAGAATTTTTGAAAACATATCCTCTTACTCCTTTATCAGAGCGAAAGAAAATTCCGCACTGACGCATAATTTTCCGTTCACAAAGCCTTTGCCGCTTGCCCAGTAGAAAGGACCTTTGTGTTTGATCAAAGTGCATTCTGTTTCCAAAACATCACCGGGACGCACGCTGTTTTTGAAACGTACTTTGTCCAGACCTGTGAAATAAGGTGTTGCGCCTTCCTGTTCACCGGAAAGAAGCACACAGGTGGACTGTCCCAGAATTTCGCACAGGATAACGCCCGGCACTACGGGGTTGCCGGGGAAATGTCCCTGCAAAAACCACTCATCGGGGCGGATGGTCTTTTTGCCGTAAGCAACGCCATCTCTCAGTTCTGCTTCGTCAACCAGCAGCATATTGTCCCGATGGGGCAGTATTTTCTTCAGTTCTTCCTGATTCATAGGTTTTCGCCTTCTTCCTATCAGTCTTCACGGATACGGAACAGAACCTGACCGTATTCCACGATCTGACCATTGTTGATGCAGATTTCTTCAATGGTACCGCTGCATTCTGCTGCGATTTCATTGAACATCTTCATGGATTCTACGATACATACAGTATCGCCGGCTGCCACATGATCCCCTACGGACACATAAGGTGCTGCACCAGCCTGAGGCGCTACATAAACAGTACCTACCAGGGGTGTTTTCTGTTCATACAGATCTTCTTCAGGGGCAGCGGGAGCTTCGGGAGCTGCCGCAGGTGCTTCAGCCACCGCAACAGGAACAGCTTCCACAGGAACTGCCGCAGGCATTACCACAGCAGGTGCCACAGGAGCAGAAACCGCTTCCAGCACCAGTCTGTTGTCGCCTTCTGTCAAATCCAGTTTGGTCAAACCGTTATCTTTCAAAATTTTTGCCAATTCGGCAATCTTTGTTGTTTCCATCTATCTCACCCTTTGAATTTTCTAAATGCGATGCAGGCATTGTGACCGCCAAAGCCCAGAGAAGTGGACAGAACTGCTTCCAGTTCCGCTTCTTCCGCTACATTGGGTGTATAGTGCAGATCACAAACTTCATCCTGTTCCTGCAGGTTGATGGTGGGAGGTACCAGAGAGTTGTTCATGGCACAGATTGCAGCGATAGCTTCTGCTGCACCTGCTGCACCCAGCATATGACCTGTCATGGATTTTGTAGAGCTGATATGTACTTTCTGCGCGTCTTCTTCGCCCAGAGCCTTACGGATGGCATTTGTTTCTGTTTTATCGTTCAAGGCTGTACCTGTACCATGGGCATTGATGTAGATTTTTTCTGCGGGAACGCCTTCCAGTTCAGCCATAGCTTCTTTGATCGCTCTTGCGCTGGCTACTGCTGTTTCATCGGGAGCTGTTACATGATGTGCGTCACAGGTGGAACCATAGCCGCATACTTCCGCATAAATCTTCGCGCCTCTTGCTTTTGCGTGTTCATATTCTTCCAGGATCAGTGTGCCTGCGCCTTCGCCCATGACAAAACCACCGCGGCGTTTGTCGAAAGGCAGAGATGCTGCATTGGGATCTTCAGAAGGGCTCAGTGCCATACATGCGCCAAAGCCTGCCACTGCCAAATTGGTGATGGCTGCTTCACTGCCGCCGCAGATAGCCGCTGTTGTGTAACCGTGACGGATCGCACGATATGCTTCGCCGATACATGTAGTACCGGTAGCACATGCGGTTGTCATGGAAACACAGGGACCCTGTGCATGATATTTGATGGCAATGTTGCCAGCTGCGATATTGCTGATCATTTTAGGGATGAACAGAGGAGAAACACGTCTGGGGCCTTTTTCTTCCAGCGCTTTATAGGATTCTCCAAATGTTTCAAAGCCACCGATACCGCTGCCAAAGTATACGCCCAGTTCTTCAGGGGCGATTTTGCCTTCCAGTTCGCTGTCAGCCATGGCTTCTGCCGCAGATGCCAACGCATACTGTGTAAAACGGTCCAACTTCTTTGCGGACAGTTTATCCATGCAGCACAGAGGATCGAAATCCTTTACTTCTGCTGCCAGTTTATATTTGGATTCGGATACGTCAAAACGGGTGATCATACCGATGCCGTTTTTGCCTGTTTTCAGACCTTCCCAGAAATCAGCCACATTGTTGCCGATGGGGGTTACCGCACCCAAACCTGTTACTACGACTCTTTTCATAAAGTACCTCCTACATGGCCAGACCGCCGTCGATGCGGATCACTTCGCCAGTGATATAATCGGACTGGTCGCTTGCCAAAAACAGCGCAAGGTTTGCAATGTCTTCGGGCTGCGCAAATCTTTTCATTGGAATATGATCGACTAATGCGTTGTTTTCAGACAGATTTTCTGTCATATCTGTTGCTACAAAACCGGGTGCAATTGCATTGCAGTTCACATTGCGGCTAGCCAGTTCTTTTGCAACAGATTTTGTCAGCCCAATAAGCCCCGCCTTGGAAGCGGAGTAGTTTGTCTGACCGGGGTTGCCCATCAGACCAGATACAGAGCTGATATTGATAATCTTGCCGCTTTTCTGTTTCATGAAAACAGGGTAAAGCTGCTTGATCATATAGAAAGCGCCTTTCAGATTGGTATCCACAACGCTGTCGAAGTCGGGAACCTTCATCATAGGCACCAGTTTGTCCTTGGTAATACCGGCATTGTTTACCAGAATATCGGCGCCGCCGAAATCTTTGATGATCTGTTTGCAGACTGCGGCAACCTGTTCCGCGTCCGCCACGTTGCACTGGTAAGCTTCTGCCTTTACACCCATTTCCTGCAGAGCTGCTTTTGTTTCTTCTGCTTTCTGGGTATTGCCTGCATACAGCAGCGCGATGTTCGCACCCTGTTCTGCGAATCTTTTACAAATGGCCGCACCGATACCACGGGAACCGCCTGTAACAATGGCTGTTTTTCCTTTCAACATATCTTAGCGTACCTCCTCTGCTACCTGGCGAGCTTCTTCCATGTTGGAAACAGCATACACTTTGCTGTCAGGAAGAATGCGGCTGATGAGTTTCTTCAGTGTGGTGCCAACGCCCACTTCAATGAAAGTATCAAAGCCGTCTGCCGCCATATTTTCAATACTTTCCTGCCAACGCAGGGAATGGTTGATCTGTTTTTCCATCAGATCCCTTACTTCTGCTGTGTAAGGTTTTGTTGTGTAGTTGGAATATACAGTCATTTCGGGCTGTTTTACATCCACAGCCTTCAGTGCTTCTGCAAATTCCTTAGATGCTTCATCCATAAAAGGAGAATGGAAACCGCCGCCTACGGCTACTGGCAGACATCTGCCGCCAGCTTCCTTTGCATCTTTTCCGAAACTGTCGAGTTCATCTTTTTTCCCGGCAACAACCAGCTGACCGGGGCCGTTGTAGTTTACAGGGAACACATTGGGGTATTTTTCCGCCAGTGCTTCCACCTGTTCATTTTCCATTTTCATCACCGCTACCATAGATGCGGGATGTTCTTTTGCGGCTTTCCCCATGGCTGCCCCTCTCGCGCAAGCCAAACGGAACCCATCTTCAGGGCTGTATGCGCCTGCAAAAGCCAATGCGGGGATTTCCCCCAAAGAAAAACCTGCCACAGCCTCAGGCACAATGCCTTCTTCCCGCAGAGCCATTGCTGCTGCGATGTCTGCCAGATACAGGCAGGGCTGTGTATTTTCTGTGATCTTCAATTCTTCTGCTGTACCTTCAAAGCACTGCTGCAAAGTGCCGGGGCGGATTTCCTCCGCCCGAGCAAACAGTTCTTTTACGCTTGCGTTGTTTTCGTAAAAGTCCTTGCCCATACCGGCCTTCTGCGCGCCCTGCCCTGAAAAGACAAAGGCTATTTTACCCATTTTGCAGCTCCTTTCAGCAGTTCTTCCGCTTCGGTCGCGATTTCTTTCACGATTTCCGCTGCGGGCTGTTCTTTTTTCACCATACCGGAAATCTGACCTGCCAGGAAGCAGCCGGCTTTTGTATCACCTTCTACGGCTGCTTTACGCAGTGCGCCAAC
>ULVY01036747.1_pt1 | contig 13984 bp, 20 predicted proteins | sample 1959861 | NCBI WGS metagenome assembly ULVY01 (sample SAMEA4835798, study PRJEB28245) | human gut metagenome | biome: gut microbiome; material: fecal sample | place: Denmark | collected 2008
AGTCCATCAGCTCCATCCGCGCGGACAGGGGACGGTAGATATTATCGTGACCGGGACAGCAGGAGAGGCAACGCCGGAGCTGCTTGCAAAAGTGCAGGCTGCGGCGGATGGAATCAAAGCCCCTGACGATGATGTACTGGTTAAGAGTGCCATCACAGTAACACAGGACATTATGCTGCAGGTAATCCTCCCGAAATTGGTATCCGATGATGGGATCAAAGACCGGGTGGTCAGTGTGGTGACAAATTACTTTCGGATCAGCCGCGACCGGGAGCTGAATGAATTTATCCAATACAATCTGCTGTATGCAATCAAAAACAGCGTGCCACTCATTAAAAATGTCAAAATCATAGAGCCGGAAGGGGATCTGGTTCTGGAGAAGGATAAGGTCATCATCTGCGGGACGGTTACGGTAAACATAGAGCGGGAGGAATGACGGATGTTTGAGCACTTTGGCGATTATATGTTTTATCTGTTACATGCACCGCTGAGGAAGCTGAAAGCCGGGGAAAACCAGTTGAAGATTTTCTTTTCTGTTGTCGGGGAAGTATTTGACGGCATTCAGGAAGATATTTTCCGACTGCGGGAGCAGAAGATGATTTCCATGGCAGAGCCGATTATGCTGGAAGTAATCGGGCAGGATCGGGATATGTTCAGGCTGCAGGGCGAAAGCATAGAGGCATACCGGAGGCGTCTGCAGATGAAGGCAGTTATCGCTGAAATGGCGGGGACTGCAGAAGGATTGAAGCTGGCGCTGGAAATGATCGGTTATCCGCAGTGTAGTGTGGAACCGCTGTATTTAACCGACCGAAGCCGGTGGGCGGAAATCTACATAGATGTTCCGGTCAGCCATGACATTAACTATGACGCGATCCTGACAGAGACGCTGAAGGTAAAAACGGCGCGGACGCTGCCTCATCTGAGGTTCGCCTATACGATACGGGCAGATGAGAAAGTGATCGCAGTCGGCGGCATCGGGGGAGAACTGAAGGTAAAAGCATATATCTGTAAGAGCCTTTCGGCGTCGGCAACGGACAGCATACTGGCGGCAGGATCCATGCATACGGTGCTGCATGCAAAAGTTCAAGGAGGAACATGATGGAAGGAGCAAGCAAATATTATTCGGTTGTTACGGACACCGGAAATAAGCTGATGGCTGCCGCGCTGGCGGCAGGGGAGAAGCTGACGATCACAGAGATCGCGGTGGGGGACGGGGATGGGGCATATTACCAGCCGGATCCGGAAATGACTGCACTGAAAAATGAACTGTGGCGTGGGAGTATCAATTCATGCGAGATCAGCAGTTCATCGCCCAATATTTTGATCGTGCGCGGGATCATTCCCGGGGAGGTCGGAGGATTTACAATCCGGGAGATGGCGATATTTGCAGAAAGCGGAGAGATGATCGCAGTTGCAAATACACCAAGCACACCAAAAGTGAATATCGTGGACGGCATCATCAATGAGATGAGCCTTGCGATAGAGATCGCCCTGCTGAATGGCAGCGTGATCAATCTGTTAGTGGATCCGCATATCGTGACTGCCACAAAGGCGGACATTGAAATGGTCCGGAATGAAATCAAGATCGCACTGGAGGAGCGGATAAATATTGTGGTGGCACATGAGGATGTCCCTATCAATAAGCGCAAGCCGCATACGTTTTATCTGGTCGTGGGCGGGCAGGGGATTGGCGGAGGCACAGAAATAAAGGCAAGCCCGAATATGGGGCTGAAAGTAATCGAAAGGGGAAACGAAGATGGCACTGAGTAAAGTAAGGGTTCGGTTACTGAACGAGAAAACAGGAGAAGTTATAGAGGAGGTTGATGTCCTCACATCGCCGGATAGCGTATTATTTGCTGACGGGAAGACACTGACGCAGGTTTTGGAAGAGATTGAGACTACACCTGGGGAGAAAGGCGATAAGGGAACATCCCTCCGGACCAGAGGGGCATGGGCACCGAGTACAGCCTATGTCGCAAATCAGCAGTATATTGATATAGTCAGCAAAGATGGGACTGCATATGCATGTAAGGCATCCCATACATCCACGAGCACATGGGATGCAAGCAAATGGATGGTACTGGTTGAACGTGGACCGGCTGGCGCACCGGGGGCAACAACTGCAGACGGCGTGAGCTATGGGAATAAAAGTGTAAAAGAAGTGCTTGATGATCTGCTGTATACGGCAATCCAGCTGACTGCATTTACGAACAATGTTAATACAGTGGAGATGGGAACTACGGTTAATACTGTAAGGCTGGATTGGAATTACAATAAAACGCCCAAAACATTGACCTTAGATAATGCCCAGGTGGATGTGTCCACTAAAACAAAGACGATTGAAGGAGCAGGAATCAAGACAAATAAAACGTATACCTTGAAAGCGATGGACGACCGGAACGCAAGCTCGCAGAAAACGACTGCAATCACGTTTTTAAATGGCATTTACTGGGGCGTGGCAGCGAAGAAAACATCTTTTGACAGTGCATTTGTTTTGACATTGACAAAAGGACTGCAGGGCAGCAAGGCAAAAACCTTCACTGTAAACGCAGGAGCAGGGCAGCATATTTATTATGCAATTCCGACCCGCTACGGGACACCTGCATTTAAAGTGGGCGGGTTTGATGGCGGCTTTAGCAAAGCAGGGACAATCCAGTTCACAAATGCATCCGGTTATACGGAATCTTATGATATTTGGATTTCCGATAATGCAGGACTGGGAAACACAACGGTAAATGTAGCATAAGAGGAGGAAAATGGTAATGGCAATTGAACTGATTTCAAAGATTAAACCCAAAAACAATGGAGATTTTAAGCTGGTCGATGTAGAGGACATTAATTACAACGGGAAAGGCTTAGATGAAGCCATTAAAGGTGGCGAATTCAGGGGAGAAAAGGGCGATCCGGGTGCTCCTGGTGCGAAAGGCGCTGACGGTGAGCCAGGGGCAAAAGGCGAAACGGGAACATCGGTACGCATGAAAGGAGCATGGGCAGCGAAAACAGCCTATGTGAATGATGGTCATTATATTGACGTAGTAACAAGAAACGGCAGTACATATGCATGTAAGACATCCTATACTTCAGGAGACACTTGGGAAGAAAATAAGTGGATGATGCTTGCTCAGAAGGGAGCTCAGGGAGCAAAAGGCGATCCAGGAGCGAAGGGAGAACCCGGAGAAAAAGGTGATCCTGGTGCAAAAGGAGAGCCTGGAACTCCGGGGGCAGATGGAAAAGATGGGGATAATGTGAAGTTCGGAACGGATTATGTAACTGCATCGCAGGTTAAAATTTTCCTGAAAAAGATGTGACGGAGGGGAAAACCATGGCTAGATATAATGTTGATCTGCAGGACAATGAAGGGAATGCCTATCAGATAATGGCAAATCCTGATTCCGTGGCGGAATTTAGTCCTGCAGTCAACCGCGAAAATATTCGTTCGGGAGAAACGTACCGGGTTATTTTCGGTAAAATCATGAAATATCTTTCAGAGGTGGGAAATGCTGCCTATGTTGGGCTGGCAAATAACTGCACAACGACAATAGCGGGATTTGCGCTGGATGCCCGACAGGGGAAAGAGCTGATGGATCGGATTAATGAACTAAATAGGGAATTAGGAACAGGAGGCGGCGAAATGAGTTTAAAATCTATGGTGTCTGAGCTATATGGCAAACTTGCAAACTTTGATCTGGTCGTGGATATATCAAAATATTTTTCGACAAATACAGCTCAGGTATTTGAGGTTAAATCTTCTACCGATTTATCCGGATATGAATATATTGCAATATGCGCAACATTCCAAAAAGGAAAGTCCGGAAATTTCACTGAGATAGCTGGGTGCGAAATTCTTGACCAACTAGGGTGGAACCATCAAACGAGCAGCGACGAAATTGCAATCCATCTGGTTGTATTAAAAAATATTACAGGTGCAATTAGCATTTTAGGCAGATATGCTGGTACCGGCAGTGCTACCGTCAAAGCCTTTGGATTTAAATAATACACAAGGTAAAAATAAGAACGCGAAAAGCGACTAGTCAATGATGTAATAGATGTCGGCGACTATTTTAACATACAACGCATTTACAGTGATTACTCCTGTTTTGGCGTCATATGTAATGCCACCTCCGTTATACAAATTATTGTTAGCGGAACCAGAGGCTGGGATTATCATTGGAACGATGAAGATGGATTGCCACAATACCTTTCCTGTTATGCCAGTGTCAAATTTGCAATATCCCGGAATGGATGAAGATGACGGATTCATCCCGCCTATCTTCTCAAAAATCGGTTCAGCTAATTTTTTTCGCACTGAATCAGCACCTACAATATAAAAATTGTCGCCTTTCTGCTCGAATGAGCAGCCGCCCAAATCCCTACTTAGTTCAGTAACTGTAAACAAGACCATAAGGTCTTAAAGAAATAAAAAGGAGAACAAAATGGAAAAACTTATTTTTGTAGACAAAACAGAGTTGTCATTTGATGCAATTTATGTATCAGGCAGCGAATTGGTAATCACTGTGAATAATGGAGATTTTGCAGCATTGGAAACGAAATTTTCAGATGCAGCAAATTTGGAAAAGCTGATTCAGACTGATGCTGACGGGCATAAGATGGCAGCATTCAGGAATTATGCTATCTTAAAGTCCATCACAAAGCGCAAAAATGTGATTATTGATGAGATTGAAGAGACAAAAGCGGATATCATTGATGTTGCGCTTGAAAAAGAGCCGGAGTGGGTTGTATCACAGCGCTATCAGGATCACAGGATTAAGGCGGCAGAGGACACAGTAGATAAGTTAGTGATGGATGCGCTGATTCAATGATGAAAGGAGGAAAAACGATTATGTTTGATACATTAACACGTATTTATAAAAAAACAAAGGACAAAACTTATCTGGAGAATGCAGTGAAAAAGGGCTGGCTGACAGAAGAAGAGAAGAACGAGATTTTAAAAGCAGAGGAGTAACCACATGACGGAAACAGTCCTTCCTATAGTATAATTGTGTAAAAATACTATAGGAGGGACTGTTTATGAGAACAAAAGTTATCATCGAAATTGTCAATAATTTAAAGGAAAAGCTTTCGGCTGATCAATGTGAATCATTGAAAATTGTGTTGCGTACAGTATTGGAACGGTATGATATCACGGAATCTGTTCGGAGTGATGCTGATGATGGGGACAAAGATTACGAGGCATTCATGGAATGTTTCTTCGCAGAACGGGAAAATGAAGGATTATCGAAAGAGACTATTAAAAATTATCGGATGCACCTTCACTTTTTATTCCAAGATATAAACAAGAATGTTAGGGAGATTACCGATGAGGATATTAACAGATATTTGAAAAGGTATAAGGAAAAACGCCAAGTTTCAAATGGATATATGAATGATATTCGTCATGTGTTTAACTCATTTTTCTGTTGGATGCAGATTAAAAAGCATATAGCGATGAATCCGATGGTCAGCATTCGACCCTTCAAGGAAGTAAAAAGAATAAAGCGTCCATTTACGGGAGAGCAAATGGAAAGTATGAGAAGCCACTGCGATCGGGAACGTGATCTCGCACTGTTGGAGGTTCTTTATTCTACAGCGATTCGTGTGGGGGAGGTTGTAAAGCTGAATCGTTCAGATATTGATTTTTCGGATACTGGGATTATTGTATTCGGAAAGGGAAATAAAGAACGAGAGACATACTTAAATTCGAAAGCATTTTACCATTTAAAAGAGTATTTAAAAATCAGGACAGATGATAATGAGGCACTTTTTGTAAGCAGCAGAAAGCCATATCAGCGATTAACAAAAGCTGGTATCCAAAATATTTTTAGAAATATTGGGAAAAAAAGTGGGGTTGAAAAGGTACATCCACATAGGTTTAGACGGACGGCTGCTACAGATCTTCTTCGGGCGGGCATGCCGCTGGAGGAGGTAAAAGAATATTTGGGACATGAAAAAATTGACACAACAATGATTTATTGCACAGTAAATCAAGATAATATCAAAAATTCGCATCAAAGATATATGAGTGCGTAAAGAGGAATCCTCATAATTATGCCCAAATAATTTTGAGGAGAATTTGAATGAACAGTTTTATTTCGTGGATTGGTGGCAAAAAACTTTTAAGAAAGCACATTTTAGAGTTATTCCCCGAAGAGTATTCAAGATATATTGAAGTATTCGGTGGCGCCGGATGGGTATTGTTTGGAGATGAGCGGAAAGGTGTGCTTGAAGTATATAATGACATCAATAGTGATCTTGTAAATTTATATAGGTGTATTAAGTATCATCCCGGCGAGATGCAGAAGGAATTGCAAGGAGTATTTACTTCAAGAGAATTATTTTTTGATGCGCGCAGTCAGATGCAGATGAGAGGGCTTACAGATATTCAGCGTGCGGCAAGGTTTTATATTCTGATAAGGGAATCTTATGGAGCAGATGGCAGATCGTTTGGAATGCGCCCGAAGGCATTGCATAGGGCGATAGATGATTTTCAGGAATTTTCTCAGCGGCTGAATAAGGTTGTGATTGAAAATCTTGATTTTGAACATTTGATAAGTACATATGATAATGAATCAGCTTTATTTTATGCAGATCCTCCATATTATAATGCTGAAAAGTATTATCCGGACAGATTCAATGGAGAAGATCATCAACGATTATATGACTGTCTTGATAAAATAAAAGGACGTTTCATATTATCATATAACGATTGTCCTGAAATACGAAATTTGTATCAAAAATTTAATATAGAATACGTTGAACGGCAAAATAATCTCGTGCGCGATAAGGGCAGGAGATATGGGGAGCTTATTATAAAAAACTTCTAACGGAATCCGTAATAAAATCACAAAATCAGGAATAATACTCCGCATAATGGTAAATTATTACGCGGGGCATAATTATGATTAGGATTCACTTATCAAAACTTTTGGGCGAACGAAGATGGACCCAAGCCTATCTGGCGCAGATGACAGGAATTCGACCGGCAACTATTTCGGACATTTACAATGAAGTAGCAGAGCGGTTGAATATAGAGCATTTAGACCGGATATGCGAAGTGCTGGATTGCGATTTGTCGGATTTAATTGAATATATTCCGAATAAGCAGAAAAAGACAGGAAGAAATTTGATCCTTGAAGAACATGGCAACCGAAAAAGGAAAGGCGTTTGATACATAGTCAGACGTCTTTTCTTTTTGCCAAAGTTACTTAATAAAATAGGGATTTGGGCGGTCTGTCTTTTGGTCAGGATGCAGACGGCAACTGGGGATACAAAACAGGAGGTGCGGATACAGTAATCCCTTTTAAGGGTGATCCGGACTTTGATTACGAACATGGAATTTCGATTCCGTATGTTGTAGCTGCTGGAAACCCGAACGTTTTACATTATTATACAATGACCGCGGAAGATGCAGCTTACTCTTATCTTGCACTATTCGCGGTTACGGCTGGCAGCGTGGTGTCGATCGAACTTAGCGGGGTTAGTGGCCCATCCATTGTATGTAATAAGCCTGGTGGAAGCTATTCTTTTGTACTAATCGCGAACCCTGTTTTGAACGGAAAAGTTAATTTTAGGCACGGAGGAACTGGTGACGGACATGTTTACAAACTTAGAATAAGATAACCTTTACCGATATCGTTAAACACCATAAAGCGAAGTCATTCAATTACAACAATAAAAATAGGACGATAAGCATTTGCTGTCTGGATGGATAATTTTCCACTACCAGAATCGTATCCGAGCACTTTGACTCCCATATAGCTACCCGTTATCTCTTCAGTAGCACCTCCGGTTCCGGAACTACTTAAAAGCGCGACATATTTAAAGCTATCCAGTGACAAGGTTGCATAATCCGGAATGTTTGTAACATCCAGCTGTATTGTTCCTTTTCCGGCCCAACCATTACCCTCGTTGTAAGCGATCTCGTATATGTCATTACCGGTTAATTTTTTTCGCACTGCATCAGCACCTACAATGTAAAAATCGACTCCGTCCTGCTCCAGAGAGCAGCCGCCCAAATCCCTATTTTGTTGAGTAAGCGCCGGAAAATATTTCCCGGAAAGTTTTGACAATAATTTTGAGATTTTTTGACAGAAGTTTTGAGCGGCTACAGATGCACTTCGCCCACTTTGAAAAACAAGTCGAGAAAATAGAGGATCAAAAGTATCAGGTGACGTTGCACTATGAGAAAGAAGACGAAACAGAGATTTTGATCCGTGTGCTTTCCTTTGGACCAATGCTTCGTGTTGTGAAGCCTGCGGCATTTATGCATTTAATAAAGGACAGATTGTCAGAGCAAAAAAGTTGTGGACTGTAAAAGTTCGCAACTTTTTTTTCATGATAAAAGAAATCGGAAGAGATAAACTCAGATCATAGCAAAACACAAGAAAGGACGGGGACGAAATGCTTGAAATAAAGGGAAAAGTTACAACAGCAATCTGCTATGCAAATGTCATAGAAGAGGAGGCAATCGAGCAGATCAGAAGAATGTGTGACTATGATCTGACGAGGGGAAGCAAGGTGCGGATCATGCCGGATGTCCATGCCGGAAAAGGCTGTACGATCGGGACGACAATGACAGTCACAGATAAGATCTGTCCGAATATTGTAGGAGTCGATATTGGCTGTGGAATGTATACTGTAAAACTGCAGGATCAGAGGATCGATTTTGAAAAAATAGATGAAGCATGCCATTATGTTCCTTCCGGAAGGAATGTGTGGGAAGGGAGAATGGAGCGGTTTGATCTGACATCGCTGAAATGCTACAGAGCTTTACGGGATGCAAAGAGATTGGAAAGATCGCTTGGAACGCTGGGCGGAGGAAATCACTTCATTGAGATCGATCAGGCAAAAGACGGTACGTATTATCTGGTCATTCATTCGGGAAGCAGAAATTTGGGAAAACAGGTGGCGGAGATTTATCAACAGCTGGCAATCGATCTGCATGCGGGAAAAGAAGCGTACTTTAAGGAACGGGATGAATTGATCCGTACCTACAAAGAGCAGGGAAGAAAAGCAGAAATCCAGGAGGCATTGAAGCAATTAAAAGAGAATTATGAAACACAGGAGTTGGATGCACCCCATGATATTTGCTGGCTTTATGGATCCTTTATGGAGGATTATCTGCATGATGTTGAAATTTGCCAACGATTTGCAAAAAGAAGCAGAGAGCGTATGGCGGAGGTTATCCTGGAAAGAACCAAAATGACGGCAGCAGAGGCTTTTCATACGATTCATAATTATATCGATGTGGAGGAGCGGATTCTTAGAAAGGGTGCAATTGCTGCACATGCCGATGAAAAAGTATTGATCCCGATCAATATGAGAGACGGTTCCGTTCTTGCTGTTGGGAAAGGAAATCCGGAATGGAATTATTCCGCACCGCATGGAGCCGGAAGAGTCATGTCCAGAACAAAAGCGAAAGAATCCATTGATTTAGAGGAATATAAAGCATCCATGCAGGGGATTTATTCTACGTCTGTGAATGCAGATACATTAGACGAGGCTCCAATGGCATATAAATCACTGGCAGATATCATTGATGTGATCAGAGACTCTGTAGATATCATCGATATCATGAAACCGGTATATAACTTCAAAGCTACGGAAGGGGAGATTCCCTGGAAAAAGAAAGGCAACATAAATGAGAAAAAAGATACAGACTCAGCTTCGTAGAATCGAAGAAGAGGAAAACATAAAAATACTTCTGGCCGTTGAGTCGGGAAGTCGCGCATGGGGTTTTGCATCACCAGATAGTGACTATGATGTGAGGTTTATTTATATCAGAAGAATGGAGGACTATCTGAAACTGGAGAAGGTTCGAGATGTGATTGAACTGCCGATGGATGATGTTTTGGATATGAACGGATGGGACTTGCAAAAAACATTAAGATTGCTATATAAGTCAAACCCAACCCTATTTGAGTGGTTTTCTTCGCCAATTGTTTATCAGGAAACAGAATTTGCTGACAAGTTCCGTGATTTGATGATCCAGTATTTCTCATCAAAAAAAACGCTGTATCATTATATCAGTATGGCGGAAGGAAATTACCGGGAATATCTCAAAGGCGATTTTGTCAGAGCAAAGAAATATTTTTACGTCTTACGCCCAGTATTGGCCTGCCAATGGATTCTGGATCAGGGTACCCCTCCACCTATGCTGTTTTCAGAGTTAATGGAGGCAGAGCTTCCGGCAGAATTGACCGGTGCAGTGAAACAATTGCTGGAAATAAAGATGAATTCACCAGAAGTGAAGCTGATTCCACGGATCCCGGAAATAAATGAATATCTTGATGAAAGTATTTTGCGTATGAAACGCAGCGTGAGATCACTGGAGGATCGTCATACACCGGATTGGAATGCGTTGAATCAAATTTTTTGGCAGGAATTAAGTTTGGGGAGCTTTTGACCCCGATCTCGTATCTGTGGTATCATAAGATGCGGGATCGTGGGAGTGCGCAGCACGGAATAATTCGTAGACATCAAGGTCACATCATCCTGTAAGAGAAGTTTTTTGTTTTATTCATGACAATAGAATGTTCGCGGAGCGTGCATTCTATTGTTGGGGGGATACAATATGCCTAAATCATCAAATCAGAAATTGAAGCTGATATACCTTATGAAAATTTTACTGGAACGGACGGATGAAACGCACAGTATTACCATGCCGGAGATTATTGATGCGCTGGCAGCTTATGATATCAGTGCGGAACGCAAAAGCTTATATAATGATATTGAAAACTTAAGAGTGTATGGTCTGGACGTTATAGGAACCCAGGAAGATCGAACGTATTCATACCATATAGGGAACAGGCAGTTTGAGCTTGCAGAATTAAAATTATTGGTGGATTCTGTGCAGTCAGCGAAATTTATCACGGCCAAGAAGTCAAATGAGCTGATAAAAAAGATAGAGGGGTTTGCCAGTAAATACGAAGCATCACAGCTGCAAAGACAGGTATTTGTAGCCGGTCGTGTAAAGACGATGAATGAAAGCATTTATTACAATGTTGACAGGATACATGCTGCAATAGCGGAAAATTCGAGGATAACATTCCAGTATTTTCAATGGAATGTGGATAAGAAGATGGAACTGCGCCATGATGGAGCGCTTTATGAGGTCAGCCCCTGGTCCTTATCCTGGGATAATGAAAACTATTACCTAATTGCGTATGACAGTAATGAAAAGATCATCAAACATTTTCGTGTAGATAAAATGCTTCATATCAAGTCCAATGGAAAAGGAAGAGAAGGAAGGCAGGTATTTAAGTCTTTTGATATGGCTGCATATGCCAGAAAAATGTTTGGCATGTATGGAGGCAAAGAAGAATGGGTAAGAATTGAGTGTGACAATTCATTTGCAGGGGTAATGATAGACCGTTTTGGAAAAGAGGTATCTATGATCAGATTGGATGACAAACGCTTCGCGGTTAATGTGGAGGTAGCAGTCAGCAGGCAGTTCTTGGCATGGATCATAGGTCTCGGAGAGGGAGTAAAACTTGTCGGACCGGATAATGTGGTGGAAATGATGAATGCGGAAATTGACAGATTGATAAAACAATACAAGAAATAAGAACATAAATTCGATATGCGAGGTGTGTTTATGGGACACCTTAGTTTTTATAATAAGAATCAGATAAAAGATAAACTCTTACTGGTTCTTATTTTTTTGAAGCAGGCGAGGTAACAGAGTGGCAAGGTTATGGTATTGGATCAGAAAGAGAATATACATATAGTAGAAGATTTGGTTGGATGAAAAAAAATCCGGACAGTGGTGAGCAGGAAACCGTGATGTCAATGCTGCTTGGACCTCGAAAGCAGGAGAACAGTTCGATGTAGATATCGGCTGTTCTTTTTGCTTTTAGGCGTTAAAACGGTAATGTTTTCTTGTGTGCAGTAGAGCACTATAGTATAATAAAATCAGGTTTTTGTATACATGTAAAAGCTATAATAAAGAAATATGATCTGATTTTCATGGATATTCAGATGCCTAAAATGGATGGTTATATGATAACCAGGGAAATTCGTACTCTGAAGAATAATAAGAAAGCCAATATTCCAATCGTTGCCATGACCGCAAATGCATTTGAGGAAGACAGGAAAAAGGCTTTTGATGCAGGTATGGATGGACATATTGCAAAACCGATTGATATTGAGAAGCTGAGAGCGGCGATTTTACGAATGGGGTTCTGAATAGTTATGAAAAATGAAAATATAGAAGCAGGAATGGAAGGAAAATGAAAGGAAAACGAGTGATTGCAGGCATGTTGCTTGCGGGAATTTTAGCAGTCACCCTGGCAGGGTGTAAACATACAGATGTGAGTAAAACAGAAACAGAAAAGCCGGTCATCACGCTGGGGAGCGACAACTATCCACCATATAATTATCTGAATGAGGATGGTGTACCGACGGGGATTGATGTAGAACTGGCTACGGAAGCATTCAAAAGAATGGGATATCAGGTGGACGTTGTCCAGATCAACTGGGAGAAGAAAAAAGAACTGGTAGAGAGCGGAGAGATTGACTGTATTATGGGCTGTTTTTCCATGGAAGGGCGCCTTGACGATTATCGCTGGGCAGGACCATACATAGCAAGCCGTCAGGTGGTCGCTGTAAATGAGAACAGTGATATCTATAAACTGAGTGACCTGGAGGGAAAAAACCTGGCTGTTCAGTCCACAACCAAACCGGAAGGCATCTTTCTGAACCGGACAGATGAAAGAATCCCAAAACTGGGAAATCTGATTAGTCTTGCACACTGGGAGTTGATCTATACCTTTCTGGGGAAAGGATATGTAGACGCGGTTGCCGCACATGAGGAATCGATTGTCCAGTATATGGGGGATTATAACACAAGCTTCCGCATCCTGGAAGAACCGCTGATGATCACCGGAATAGGTGTTGCTTTCGCAAAAGAGGATGACAGAGGAATCTGTGAGCAGATGGATCAGACACTGGAAGAAATGCGTCAGGATGGCACATCCCTGAAAATCATCGGAAAATATCTGGATGATCCGGAAAAGTATCTGGAGGTGGATGATCTTGGATATTAAGAAAATGAAAAAAGAAAAACGAATCCATCTGCTCGGTGGTCTGATTGGAATTTGTGTAGCTGTAGTCGCTCTATTTTATTTTTTCCATGCAGAAAAGGCGGAAGCAGAAGAAAGAATGGTGGAGATTATAAACTATGTAAAAGTGCAGTGTTCCACCTACACCCATTATAATGAATCTTCGGAATCCAAAAGCTCCTTCGTGCCATTGAAAGTGCCAGACAGATGAGTACAAATATCGACATGGAAATTGAAAACGGTGGTCAGCTAAGGCGGGAGTTCCTGAAAGAAAACCTGAAAACTCTCTGGGTGGATGGCATCCTTGTGCTGGATACAGAGGGAAAGACGGACTGTGAATACAGCACGGATGAATCTCTGACCAATGAGATTACGGCGTATTTGCAAAAAGACATTATCATGGATTTTGCCGGATATGAAGAAAGAAGCTATTCGGAACGGTTTACCAGGGAAGACGGATCTCGTATTGACATTGCAGCCTGTGCCAGAAAAGATGAGCCAGGTATCGTTGCGATTTATTATTACACATCTCCTGAATTTACCAGAAATTATACTCTGACAATACAGGGGCTTTTAAAGGGGTATAGTACTCAGAAAGATGGAACGATTATAGTTGCAGACAACGGAATAGTGGTTGCCAGCAATGATGAGAGCTTGTTGGGACAGAATACGGCTGACAACGAAGTTGTTCAGGCAATGAAGAGGCATACAGATAGTCAGCACATTTACCATTTGAAGAATGAAGGAATCGGATGCTACGGAATCATGCTGAAGCAGAGGGATTATTATATCTATGCGTATCTGCCGGATACGGAAGTATTCCATAACCTTCCATTCGGTGTGATAAGCGTTATTTTCTTTTATTTCCTGATGTTCAGTATATTTTGGTTCTGGACATACAGAACCAATCTGGCACACCGGAAACA
>ULVY01005819.1_pt1 | contig 13981 bp, 8 predicted proteins | sample 1959861 | NCBI WGS metagenome assembly ULVY01 (sample SAMEA4835798, study PRJEB28245) | human gut metagenome | biome: gut microbiome; material: fecal sample | place: Denmark | collected 2008
AGGTAGTTTTGTGCAATTAATAATCAAATAATAACGGACTATGACAAAGGTGATCCATGTACATCTGATTTTTAAAAAAGAAAATTATTATTTTGGTAGTGTATCTGCTATCTTTGACCGCCTTACAGAGGAAGAAATAGGAATAAAGAAAAGTACTTTGCTTCATTCAGGACTCACTGATGGGAGTTCCCTCCCTACGTGTCGCGCTATCATAACACAATCTCACCTCATCAGAAGCGTCAGTAAAAAGCCTGATTCTTCCTCCGAGGTTTAAGACCTATTTAATTGCCGTTTAACTCAACTTTAAACAATCCTGTGAAGTATCGTTCTAAAGTTTAAGATCAACTAACCAAAGTTTAACGCACTTGCACGATTTGTTCTCTAACTTTATCAATAGCAAAAAGAGCCACAACCCTCATTACATCGAAGTTTCAGCTCATTTTCTTTTCTTCACCATAATTTATACGATTTGAAGTGCCCCTTATAATAGATTTAAGATTTTCTATGCAGAAACTAAGAATCTTTTATGCACTCGAGTAGTCGTCACGTTACAACGGGACAATGGTCACCTTATAGAATGACTAATGTCACTTTATAAGGTGATATTAATCATTCTATAAGGTGACCATCTATCTCTGAAAGGATGAAAATCACTAAAGATACAAAATAAATCAGTAAAAAGCAATAGTAAGATAGGAAATTTGCCTGGAATGCAAACGCACTTAATTTATCTCAGTACAGCATAATAAAGAGACCGCATTCATATCATGCAGATTAAATCTAACCTGCTAATTGCAGCACCTCCATCTCTCACTCTCTTCGTGATATGACGGACTTTTTACTTCCAATTATCTTATCCCTTTTCTATTAGAAATTTTTCCGGAAAGTACATCCATTTCTCCATTCCGAACATCCGTAAGCGGTTTTTCCTTTAATAATAATTCCCTTACCACAAAGCGGACATGGCTGACCTACAAACGTATCTACATCACCTGTAGCAGAAGGAATTGAAGCAGGAGTAGTAACCGGAGCCGGAGAAGGTGCCGAATTAGAACTCACTTCACTTGCCGCTTTTTCTGTTTTTGGTTTCTTTTCTTTCGGTGTACTTGGTTTTCGTTCACGCTTTTTAGGCTCTTTCTTTGCTTTCTCTTCGGCTTTTGCAGCTACTGCATCCTGAATAGTAATGCGTCGGTTTGTATTATCAGAAAGTACACTCATCACTATTTCCGAAACCATCTGTTTCAGTTCTTCGAGAAACTGGCGGGCATCGTATGTCTTCTTTTCAATTTCGCGAAGCTTCTTTTCCCAAATACCTGTCAGTTCCGCCGATTTCAATAATTCTTCGTGAATGAGCTGCACCAACTCCACTCCTGTCGGGGTGGCAATCAGGTTCTTTCTCTCCTTACGGATATAATTTCGTTTGAACAGTGTTTCAATGATGGCAGCACGGGTAGACGGCCGGCCGATACCATTCTCCTTCAAGGCATCACGAAGTTCATCATTATCCACCAGTTTTCCGGCTGTTTCCATTGCACGGAGCAGTGTTGCTTCGGTATAAGGTCTGGGCGGCTGTGTCCATTTCTCGTTCAAGTCGGGAATGTGAGGACCACTTTCACCCTTCACAAAGGTAGGGAGTACATTTTCATCCTCTTCCTCTTTTTCTTCAGTAGGATCTTTTACGTCCTTTGCAAACACGACACGCCATCCCGGTTCCAGGATTTGTTTTCCGGTTACCCGGAATTCTATCTTATCCACTTCGCCCATGACGGTAGTAGTAGAAATCTTACAGTCCGGATAGAATACGGCTATAAAACGACGGGCTATCAAGTCATAGACACGACGTTCCATATCCGTCAGGTTTTGAGCATAGACTCCGGTGGGGATAATGGCGTGGTGATCCGTCACCTTCGAGTTGTCAAATACCTTTTTCGATTTAGGAAGTGTAGTGCCGGCTAACGGAGCCGTCAAGACTTCGTAATCACGGAGTCCTTTCAGGATAGCGGGACATTTCGGGTAAATATCATCACTCAAGAAAGTAGTATCAACACGCGGATAGGTAGCTACCTTCTTCTCATAAAGAGACTGAATCAGTTTCAGCGTTTCATCAGCCGAATAAGCGAATTTCTTATTACATTCTACCTGAAGAGAAGTCAAGTCGAACAAACGTGGGGCAAACTCTCTCCCATCTTTCTTGCTAACACTAGTGACTACAAACGGAAGATCCTTTATGCGTTCTACCAATGCCTCGCCTTCTTCCCGGTTAGCAATAGGGTCGATACCCGGATTATCTATTTTCTTTTTTCCACCGTTCTTTTCTTCTTCCGCAGCAATTTCTTCATCACTTTTGCGGATAAGTGCGGAAAAAGTGGTATCCCGATAGTTGGTTTTCAGTTCCCAGTATTGCTTGGGTTCGAAATTAGCTATTTCCAACTGACGGTTGACAATCAGTGCCAGAGTCGGTGTCTGTACACGACCGATAGAGAGTACCTGTTTATTTTGACCGTATTTAATGGTGTAAAGACGGGTGGCGTTCATCCCTAATAGCCAGTCACCCATCGCACGAGAAAGTCCGGCTTCATAGAGTGACTGAAAATCTGTCTGATCTTTCAGCTTCGCAAACCCTTCCCGGATAGCTTCTTCTGTCAATGAAGAAATCCACAGACGTTTCACCGGACAGCGTGCACCTGCTTTCTGCATCACCCAACGCTGAATCAATTCTCCCTCTTGCCCGGCATCACCGCAGTTGATGATTTCATCTGCGTTCTGCATCAGTCCCTCGATAATGTGGAATTGTTTTTCGTAGGTAGGATTCTCTATCAACTTGATGCCGAAACGTGGAGGAATCATTGGCAGGCTACCTAAATTCCATGATTTCCAGTTAGGCGTGTATTCATGCGGCTCTTTCAGGGTACAAAGATGCCCGAATGTCCAGGTCACCTGGTATCCGTTTCCTTCTATATATCCTTCTTTTCTGGTATGAGCGCCGAGTACTTCGGCTATATCGCGTGCTACTGATGGCTTTTCGGCTATGCAAACTATCATTTTTTTCTCTTCTTGTTTTTACACTAACAGTTTACAAAGTTACACGATTATTTCTCATTGACCGCATGAAGAGAGAAAAAAGTCCATAAAGGCATAGATCGGAGAAAGAATGATAACTTCAACTGAATAGTTTTCAAGATGTACCGCTTTCTCCTTTTTTATACCACTCCATTTGATGTTTGATAAGCTATATAATGAAGCTGCACAGTTCTACACACGATATGTGCATAGCTCTGTGCAGCCTCTCTATAACGTTTCTATTTTAAACCGGAGAAATCGCAGAAAAGAGGATAATGTGTAGAAGCAATGGTCACATCTACTCCTGACAGGTTTTCTATCACATCGGCCTGTGTCACGTTTACGTTGTGACTCTTCAAAGACACGATAAAGTCAAGACGACGTTTCTTACCACTGACTTCGGTAGACTTATCGGCACTAAGAAGATTCCAGTTACTCTTCACCATTTGGAAAAATTCGCTTTCCAAGTCGCCCTCATTGAAGTATCCTAACAAGAATGCAGGTTTATTATAGGCGGACAGTTTCGTTTCTAACGTTTGAAGGGCCTCTATACGCTTTGCCATATCCGTATCGAAGTTGGTACTGGCTACTACAAACTTTTCATATTCCACTACCATGGCTGCACGCATCTCGCTCTTTCCCGCCATTTGGTATCTGTCTACACTTACAGGTTCTTCTTTTGTCAGTATACCAACACCGAATTCACCGCCTTTATAATCAATGGCTTTAGCAAAGTAATCATGCATATTTGCTTTCTGTGCCAGTACGTTCAACTGGTCGATACCTTCCGAACGTTCCGTCTCCTTATCCAGTCCCTGCAAGCAGACAATATCCGCATTCATTTTGGCGATAATACGTCCTGTCCGGTCGTAATCAATCACGCCATCTGTACCTTTACAATAGGTCAGGAAATAGTTACCTATGCGCAGGTCACCTTCTGCCTTCGGATATTCTTCAAGTCCGGTCGGCTTCTTAAAATCACAATAAAGTGGATAATGGTCGGAAGTTATTGCTACGTTGACACCATCCAGGTTGTATATTACATTCGATTTTACCACAATGGTAGGTGGAGTTTTCAAAGTAACGACAAAATCAATCCGTTTGGTAGCCTGTCCGGTAGGAAAAGTGTTTTCTGTAGAACTGACAACCTCCCATTCTTTCTTCAGTTCCGTAAAGAATGTGCCATTCATCAAGTCCTCGTTAAAGTCACCAGCCATATAAACCACTTTATTATATGTTTTGGCAAGGTCTGTGAGCTGTTTTGCAGATTCAACTCTATTATTCTCTTCCAAAGCCAAGTGGGTGGAGATAACTACATAGTTCTCAAATTCGGCTATGGCAGCAGAACGGAGTTCGGCACCGGGAAGGGGATAAGTCTTCGTGCTGATCGGCGTCCCTTTGAACAAAAGGCCATTACCGTATTCACCACCCTGGTAAGCGATTGACTTACTAAAATAGTGATTCATGCCTGTTTTATCCGCCAAGGTTTTCAGTTGGTCGACTTTATTACTGCGGGTAGTCATGTAGTCCACTTCCTGCAGGCAAACGACATCGGGTTCCATTCCGTTGATAACAGCGGCTGTCCTGTCATAATTAATCACGTCATCGTTACCGGCACAATGCCTTATATTAAAGGTCAACACTCTAAGGTTCCCCTCCCCTTTCGGATAAGTATAGGAAACTTCCTGTTTACCGTAAGGTATCATATTATCGAATTTAGAGTTGTCCATGTCGTCGGCACAGGACAAGTTGGCAAACACGGTTGCCAAAAGACATATATAAGAAATCATATTTTTCATAAGAATTTATATTTCTGAATCTAATTAATTAAAGTTCAATCCGTCATTCCAACCGGGATTCTGTGTTATCACACCATTGGACAAAGTACGTTCGCTGATAGGAACAGGGTACAAATAATCTCTGTCTTCATTCCATTTCTTGGTAATCAGACTATGACAGATGATATAACCACTTTCGCCATTCGACAAGCGAATCTGCTCGCCGATCTCTAAATATAAAGGTACATTTCCGGCAGGTTTTGTTCCTACGTAGAAACAGACATCATCCGTACCGTCTTTATCTAAATCGTAAGTTCCGGGCCCGGGAACATAGATTCCCAGCAGATCGTTCTCAAATAGTTTACCTTCTTTCCAACGCATGATGTCGTAATAACGGAAACCCTCCATTGCCAGTTCGATGGTTCGTTCGCGACGGATTTCAAGGATTACTCCCTGATTGGCTCCTTTCACATTCGGATAACCTGTGGCGGCACTCATCAAATACGGGTCGGGTTTTGAATTTGCCAGTTCCATATCCAGGTTAGTCATTCCTACCCTGTCTCTAAGTAATTTAATAGATTTATTGATGTCGGCTTGCTTCAAAGTGCCTAGTTCGGCTTTTGCTTCTGCAAAATTCAGATACACCTCTGCCGTGCGGAACAGGGGAATATCGTTGCACGATTTATTATATTCATCGTAGTTAGCCGTCATCGAATATTTTATCAGGTGATATCCGGTCATAGTATAAGCCAGGTTCGGGGCTTCTTTCTTTGTACTTCCGATTCTCGTATATCCAGGGGTACGAATGGTTTGTGCCAGTCGTGGATCCCGATTCTGACATTCCTGATCGAATGTCATCGTTTCATAACCGGCTTTATCCGTGAAACGGCTTCCGTCCGCCATCAGATAAGAATTCACAATCTTCTTGTTCATTCCCGGACGTCCCATTGTGGTGGAGTTCTCATAATTCTGCACATTATGAAGCACAGAAAGAGAAGCTTCATAGTCACGCCCGAAAATCACTTCATCCGCTTGTAGATTTATGGAAGCGAATAAATCCCTGTAAGGTGTGCTGCCCGATTTATAGAGTGTATATCCGCTTTCGTTCATAAAGGTTTCAGAAGCCGAGACACAAGCATTCAGGTATTTTTCATAATCCTCCAGTCCATGATATTTACGGAAAGTACCCTCAAACAGGCAGACACGGGATTTCAGTGCCAATGCCGTCCACCGGGTCAGTACATACGCATTCTTCGTTTTCGGAAGATTGGCTATCGCAAAATCCAGGTCCTCCAGCATTTTCTGCATGACAAATTCACGTGAGTCCCGGGCTTTATACAATTCGGGATCATCCGAGTCGAGTGCTTTGTCATACCAGGGAATATCGCCATATCTCTTCACCTTCTCAAAGTAGAAATAAGCTCTGAAAAAACGGGCAACACCATCGTAACGGTTACGGGCATTCACTTCCGTGCAATTATGGGAATACTGCAGATAGAAATTAATATCGCGAAGTGCCGTAAAATTCCAACCGTTTCCTTCATCGGGTATGATGCGCTGTCCGGACATTTCGAGCATCAAGTCGGACTTGACAATCAAATCGGACGACTCGGAATAAATATCGACAGCGGACGGAACCAGATTGTTATAAAACTGATTCGTAAATAATCGCAACTCATCTTCAGTCTTGAAATATACATCCGGATACAGGCGGTCTTTGGGTGTCTTATCCAACCAATCGTCGCAAGATACGAAAGATACCGCCAACGCGAACAACCAGGATACTATATAAACAGGTTTCATAATTCAAATATTAGTTAGTTTAAAAAGTTACGTTCACTCCAAAAGAATAGGTCTTTGACCAGGGATACAACTTTGCGTTACCATTTGCCGATTGGATGGAATTTTCTGCCGACGCTTGTTCCGGATCAATGTAGTCGCTCTTTAGTGGAGAGAAGGTAAACAGATTCTCACCACTGAAATAGATATGCAGGCGTTCTATCTTTACCTTCTTCGTCCATACGGCGGGAATCGTATAGCCTACTGTGATATTCTTCACTCTGCAATAAGCCAGATTCTGCAAATAACGGTCGTTCACCACTCCCAAAGAACGGTTATTGCCGAGGGCAAGATACCCTATCGGACGTGGGAAATAAGCATCGGGATTTTCCGGGCTCCATACCTGGCTCAAGAAATCGCGTGGAATGAACGATGAATACGGACGAGCGTATGGTCCCCAAAAGAATACAGAATTAGTACCCGGATACCAGTCTTGATGTCCTACTCCCTGAAGATAGATGGAGAAGTCGAATCCATACCAGTCGAAACCACCTTGAATACTGTATGTATAGCGCGGCAATGAGTTTCCGATTATTTTGCGGTCGCCCGGATCATCTGCCGTGTTCGAACCGGAAGATATTGTATGGTCGCCGTCCAAATCAACAAATTTCATATCACCGGCGTGAAGTCCCGGATTCACCTGCGCTGTATTGATAACGAAGTTGACTGCTGTTTGGTCGACGTTATAGTTTGCCGCTTCTTCGTCTGTCCTGAAAAGTCCGTCTACTACATATCCCCAGATATCTCCCAATTTCTGACCTACATAATAATCACTCAATATCTTGGAAGGATTATCGAATTTGGTTATTTCCGATGTATTATCTGCCAAGCCTACGGACAGGTTATAACGGAAAGGTTTGTTTGCCAGTTTGAAAGCATCATTCCAAGTCAGCATCAATTCCCAGCCTTTGGTACGCAAGTTGGCTGCATTTTGCTTGGGCTCGTTGGCTCCATAAGCACCGGGAAGCTTTTTGCCGGAAGTTTGCATACCTTTAGTATCACGAACATAGGCATCGGCAGTCAGGTTCAGACGGTTGTTCAAGAATCCGAGATCGAGTCCTACGTTCCAAGTCGAAACGGTTTCCCAGGTCAGGTCGGCGGAATTCGGGTCGGAGACACTTGCATAAGAGCCTTTCTTCTGATCGCCAAAGATATAATTCATTGTACCGTTGGTATTAATGGTTTGGATATAATCGTAATATCCTACCTGCTGATTTCCTAACGAACCGTATGAGAGACGCAATTTCACATTATCAATATTCTTCTTTAAATTCCCAAAAAACGGTTCTTCACTGATTCTCCATCCTACGGAAGCCGAGGGGAAGAAACCGAAACGGTGTCCGCTTCTGAAACGTGAACTTCCGTCATAACGTCCGCTTGTCTCAAATAGGTAACGACCTCCTTTATAGGAGTAATTAAGACGATAAAATGCTCCCAAAAGCGCATATTCATTCTGTCCGCCGGACATAGTCATCGCATCTCCGACTGCCAGATTTAAGTCATTCAAGTCATCGGAGAGCAAACCCTGGCGGGAGACTTTGATATCTTTCAGACGCTTGGTTTCATAATTGTAACCTGCCATGATTTTTATCTGATGGTCGGCAATATCCAGCATATAATCACCATAAACATTGAAAGCCTGATACCAATGATTGGTCTGTGTTTCCTTCAACTGATTCACACCGCTTCCGGTAGTCAGATAGGATATCTCACCCGGATATTTGGAATATGGTACATTTACTGTTCTGTTCATGGTCTGATAGTTATAGTGCAGGTAGCTGTAGTTTGCACGGACATTCAGGTTCTTCATTACATTGAAACTTGCTTCGAAAGTCGTGGAAAACTCATACCGCTGGTCTTCATTCTTATGTTTTCCATAAGCAAGGATAGCTCCCATGCCATCCAAAACAGCAGAATTGCTCAACGAAGTCAGATACACCGCACTGCCATCCGGATTAATGGGTACAAAGCTCGCCAGTGCATGATTCACCGCAGTATTGAAGTTGTTATTAATACCCGATAATCCCGGATAAGAGTAACTATTATAATGGTACTTCGTGTTATTGCTGATTGTCAGTCGTGGAGTGATCTTTGCCGAGATTTTACTTCTGAAATTATACACCTTGTATTTATCAGGATTCTGTCTGAAGATACCCGTTTGGTCAACTGTATTTCCTGATAAATAATAGTTCAACTTTTCATTTCCCCCACTGACACTGATATTGTGCTCCCACATCGGTCTGTTTTTACGATAAAGATAATTATACCAGTCGAAGTTACCGTAATAGACGTATGTATCTCTTCCGTCACGTTGGTCGGTAACTACCCAGGGACGTTCGGGATTCTCCGTTTTATCATTCCGGCGCAACCAAAGCTGGCGGTAGTCTTCTTCCGTATAGTTGGTATAAGGCTTTCCGTTATAATTGGTATAAAACAAGTCGTTGATGCCTGCCGAATAATATCCCCTGGTTTCAAAATCAGTAGAAGTCGTCTGATTGCTCCATGAATATCTTCCATCATACGAAACGGTAGTCTTGCGGGCGGAGCCTTCCTTGGTAGTCACGAGGATAACACCATAAGAAGCACGAGCCCCGTAAATAGCGGCCGAAGATGCATCTTTTAATACGGAAATAGAAGCGATGTCATTCGGATTCAAGCGGTCGATATCCCCTTCTATTCCGTCAATCAGCACTAATGGCGATGCATTGCCACTGATAGAATTCACACCACGGATATTGATAGTTGCCGAAGCTCCCGGATACCCAGACCCAAAAGTTACATTCATATTGGGCACAGTCCCTTGCAACATCTGTGAGGCTCTCGGCACGGGTCTGTCTTCCATCGCTTTACTGTCTACTACTGCAACAGCTCCCGTCAGGTTTATTTTCTTTTGAGTACCGTAGCCTACCACCACCACTTCTTCCAGCGTAGCCGTATCCTCCCGGAGTATTACTCTCGAAGATTTCTGCAAGTCGGAGACTTTAATTTCTTTCTTCTCAAATCCAATATAGGACACAACGACTAGGGCATTGGCCGGAACCGAGGATAATGTAAATTCACCATCCAAATTCGTGATCGTTCCCATAGACTGTCCTATCACCTGTACACTGGCACCGATTACCGGGTCACCGTTCACATCGACCACTTTCCCCGTAACCCGATGTAAAGGCTGCGATGGGACGGCAGTAGTATTACGTTCTGTTTTCTTTGTGATGATAATCATCCGGTTTTGTAGTTTATACTCTACATCCTTATCCAAAACAGTAGCAAGCACATTATTAACAGTTGCCTGCTGAAAGGAAGCCGTTATCTTCTTGTTTTCATTAACCTCGTCCGTTTTATAGATAATGGAGTACTTCGTCTGCCGCTCAACTTCTTTCAATACCGCCTTCAGCGGCTCATTTTTAAAGACCTTTGTAACTGTCTGCGCCCGTAGTGACTGGACGGCCAAACACAACAGAATCAGGAGAAACAGTCTAAAAAATGAGTTTCTTCGGTCATTCATAATTTTATCAATTAAGTTGTTACAATTTAAAGTGATTTATATTTAAGGATATATATATTCGATTGTAGTATTTCTCTGAATCGCTTCTATAAGATAAAACAACTCATCATTCATCTGCCCAACCCCTATAAAAGCAAAAAAGCAGATTATTTCTGCTTTTTTGTATCGACTGGCTTTATTTATTCAGACCACTGGAATATCGGATAACCGTTCGTTCCTTTTTTCCAAAGATTCGGATTCCAGGCTACGATGATATTCCCCAGTTCTTCCGCTGACTTCGCCACTCCGTGAAAAGTTGTTCCCGTGGCTGATGATTCGTCTGATGCGGTAATCGTTTTTTCATTCACTTTGAGTACAATACTTTCGCAGGCGTAACAATTCTCATAACTGCCTAATGAAGCAGAGACCCCAACAATGCGTCCTACGGTTGATGAAGCATCCACTCCGGTCAAGTTACTCCATGCTGCGCTGTTCTTGATAGCAATGTCACAACTTTTGTCAATTTGTCCCAAAATACCGCCTACGCCTCCTTTAGTTGCACTGACTGCTCCGTATGCATAGCAGTTCTCAATAAATCCGCCGACACCTACTTTCCGTCCGGCAATACCGCCTGCTTTTCCGCCACTTGCCGCCTGATCGCTGACCGTTGCATTTGAATAACAGTTCTTTATATAACTTTCCTGCCCATCATAGCTATTTGCCAATACACCGGCTATTCCACCTGCCGCACCAGAACCGATTACTTCGCCGGTCGTATAGCAGTTCACAATTCTTCCTGTCTTATTTCCGTTACCTTTATCTTTAAGTCCGAGATAACCGGTAATAATTCCAATCCCCTGCCGAGCAGATGATACAGAAGCATTCACAAAGCCCACATTACGACAATCACCGCACAATACTCCGAAGAAACTTGGATAATCACCGGCAGAACATTTGAAGTTTTTAATGACATGGCTGTCTCCGTCAAAATCTATTTCATAAGGAAAATCACCGGAACCATTCAACGACTGCCAGTCATCAATGCCTGCCATATCAATATCAGCACCTAACTGGAAATAAACTTTCATTCCCGATTTCAACACACTACGCATATTTCTGATCTGCGTAGCATTCATTATCATATAAGGTTTGCTGTCCGTTCCGTTTCCTTTCTCGAACAAACCGCCGGCACCGTCTTCGTCACCATCACTATTTCCGTCATCCGTTTCCGTTTTTTCGAACGGAACACGAGTGTATGAGTCCAAAGGATTAGGGTCAGAACACGAGATTGCAACAGATGCCATCATCAACAGCATCCCAAATCTGCCTATTTGAGTAATATTCATACTTGATTTCTTTACAATTAAACATTGAGTTCTTATCTTATATATATATCCTTTTCCTTATATTCTACTTTGATAGGTATGATTTCTTTCAGTGCATCCATTACATCTACGATTGTCTCTTTATTACGCAACGAAACACGGAACTTCATATCGCCCAATTTCTCCGACTCTAACTGAATATGCACATCGTACTGACGTGAAAGCTTCTTCACCATCTCTCCTAACGTAATGTCATCATATTCAATCCTGTCTTCCGCCCACGCCATTGCCTGACGTGCATTTACTTTCTTTCCTTTCAACTGTCTTGTTACCAAATCCAAAGAAATAGATTCTCCCGGAGACATCCGTATCTGATCTTCTTTATAATTCAACTCTACTGCTCCTTCCAGCAAGGTGGTTGTTATATACGAATCGTCTGAATAGGCAGATACATTAAATTTCGTACCTTTTACCACCACATCATATTCATGCGTCTTTACCGTAAATTGCTTTCCATTCTGTTTAGTCACCTCAAAATACCCCTCTCCTTCCAGCTCCACCACCCGGTCGGCTGTATTAAAATGATTCGAATATCTTAATACGGAACCTGCATTCAGCCATACAACTGTACCATCCGAAAGTTGTATCTTACTCTTATCCCCCAACGGAGCTTCGCAAACAAAAAAAGTCTTTGGCGTAAACAAGTAAATAGCCTGTTGAATACCCAACGTAGTACCGACAATCAATGCTATAACGGCAGCGATACGGGCTATCTTCCATATACCAGGTTTCGACTTTTTCAATAACGGGACAATCGCTTCCTGCGTATACATCTTATGCTTCAAAGCTTCCCATTCAGCATCTGTCTCCGAATCGGTATCCCGGTGATTCATCCATTCTCTCTCCCATTGACGGAACCTGCCATAGCCACCTTCCACCTGTTCGATATATTCGAACAGATTCTTTTCGTCAGCTCTTGATATGCGTCCTTCAAAATACTGAATAGACAATTCACGGATATTTTCTTCTTGCTTCATTATATTCACTTTCTATAAGATGTAACAACCCATATTTCTTTTACCCAACCTCTGAAACAAAAAAAGCAGAAAAAAACTTTCCTGCTTCTTATTCTTTATATAACCGAAGAGTGCATTGATTATTTCTGCTCCATCATCAGCCATGCCAATATCACTATATACAGATCCACCGGATAGCGTTCGCTGAAATGCCGGGAGAAATATTGCAAAGCCCTTGCTATATGCTTTTCGACTGCTGTGGTAGATATTTGTAGTTTTTCTGCGATTTCTCTGTTCTTCAATCCCCTGAAACGGCTTAACAAAAAAATCTCACGCGACCTGTCCGACAACTGATTAAGCACAAGGGCAATCTGCTCCTGCAATTCCTTGTATAATAATTTATGTTCTGCATCCTGCATAAAGTCTGCATAGTAGAGTTTTTCTTCCCCATCCACCTTTGCCAGGTACTCCACCCGGTACTTTTCAACAATCGAGCGATGCTTCAGATAATTTAGACATCCATTGCGGACCATAGAAAAAAGAAGAGAAGTAAGTGAGAAGGCAGATAACATTTCGCGACGTTCCCAAAATCGTAAGAAACACTCTTGAATAATATCACGAACCGTTTCTTCATCTTCTATAAAACGAATAGCATACCCTCGCAAACGAGGATAATAACTCTTGAACAGAAACTCAAAAGCTGCATTATTGCCTCTTTTCAGCTCTCCCAATAATTGTTTATCATCCATGAAATCTACCATAGTTTAGAAATTTATGCGCAAAGGTACGGGTCAACAGTTAACAAAGTGATGACAATATTATGAATATTTTTTCAATAAATCAAATTTGAGGTACTTTTTTATAAAACGCCAAAAAGGAAGTTTTCAATAATAGGATACAAAAAAAGGGTCAGTAATTGACCCTTTTTCTATTAATTCATGGTTTCCCACTTATTGCATATACAATCTGTCAATAAGAAAGTTTTCCTTATTCTTCATCCATTAGGATTTCCAGAATCTGACAAGCAGCTTTCGCTACCGGAGTACCCGGACCGAAGATAGCAGCTACACCTGCCTTATACAAGAAATCGTAATCTTGTGCAGGAATAACACCACCGGCAATCACTACAATGTCTTCGCGACCCAGTTTCTTCAGTTCTTCAATAATTTGCGGAACCAATGTCTTATGTCCGGCAGCCAGTGAAGAAACACCTACTACATGAACGTCGTTTTCAACAGCCTCGCGAGCAGCTTCCGCCGGAGTCTGGAACAACGGTCCCATATCCACATCGAAGCCACAGTCAGCATAACCGGTTGCTACGACTTTAGCACCACGGTCGTGACCGTCCTGTCCCATCTTTGCAACCATGATACGAGGTTGACGTCCCTCTTTCTTCGCGAACTTCTCGGCCAGTTCACAAGCACGTTTGAAGTCGCTATCGTTTTTACTTTCTGATGAATACACGCCTGATATCGTTCT
>ULVY01011436.1_pt1 | contig 13467 bp, 10 predicted proteins | sample 1959861 | NCBI WGS metagenome assembly ULVY01 (sample SAMEA4835798, study PRJEB28245) | human gut metagenome | biome: gut microbiome; material: fecal sample | place: Denmark | collected 2008
CTGTGGGTGCAGCAACGGACAGCACGCCTGTTGACCCAAAGGAGGTTTATGATGAAAACTACAGGGTCTGTCCAAGAGAAAAATGGACGTTTCTATTTCGTGGTCAATCTTTATGATGCCAACGGCAAGCGGAGGATCAAGTGGATCTCCACAGGTCTGACCGTCCGGGGCAACAAGCGCAAGGCAGAATCCATGCTCCGGGAAGTATTGCTCCACTATGATGAGACCGGGGAACTGCCCACAGGGCGGGGCGGAGCCTACGAAAAAGTAGATGCTAAAACCGCCAAGCCTCTGCCGCAACCCCTCCAACCCGTCAGCAAATCGGAGATGCTGTTTCTGGATTATCTCAACGAGTGGGTGCAAGTCCACAAGGCATCCATCCAGCCTGCAACCTTTATCAGCTACAATCGGATGATCACCGGACGCATCACGCAGTATTTTGAGCCGCTGGGCTTGAAGCTGTGCGAGGTCACGCCGCAGGTGCTGGATGAGTTTCAGGAGAAGATCTTGCTGGAGGGCTACACCACCAACACGGTCATTCACTACCACGCCATCTTCGGTAAAGCGTTCAAGGACGCCGTCCGCAAGGACTATCTGGAAACCAACCCGATGCTGAAAGTTGACCGTCCGAAGAAGAACAGCTTCCGGCCCAACTTCTACTCCAAGGATGAAGTCCAGCAGCTGCTGGAAGTATCGCAGGATGACCCCCTGCACCTGTGCATCCTCATTACAGCCTACTACGGTCTGCGCCGCAGCGAGGTGCTTGGGCTGAAGTGGTCGTCTATCGACTTTGAGCGCAAGTCCATCACCATCAATCACAAGGTGACGGAACAGTTGGTGAACGGCAAGTACGTTCCTGTGGTCAGCGATGTGATGAAGAACAAGACCAGCTGCCGTACTCTGCCGCTGATCCCGGCTGTGGAAGAAGAACTTCTGAAGCAGAAGGAAAAACAGCAGCTTTACCGCAAGCTGTTCAAGAAGAGCTACAGCACTGAGTATCTGGATTTCGTCTGCACCGATCAGGAAGGCAAGCTGATCCGCCCGAACTTCGTGACGGAGCACTTCGACTGGTTGCTGACCAAGTACGGGCTGAAGCACATCCGTTTCCACGATCTGCGCCACAGTTGCGCCAGCCTGATGGTGATGAACGGCGTATCTATGAAGCAGGTTCAGGAATGGCTGGGGCACAGTACCTTTTCTACCACCGCTGACATCTACGCACATCTCGATTACAAAAGCAAACAGTGGTCTGCTGGGGTCATTGCGAACCTTTTGGGAGAATCCAAGCTCCCCAAATAATTATGGATTTATCGTTCATGTATAAAGCATACTGTGATGAGGCAAAAGCGGTCTTTCTCTGCTTGATGCAAAAGAAAAAGTCGCAGATTCGTTTGAATCTGCGACTTCTGGCGGAGATGGTGGGATTCGAACCCACGTGCCCGATTAAGGACAAAACGATTTCGAGTCGTTCTCGTTACGACCGCTTCGATACATCTCCAAGTATATTTTCATGGCAAATTTACGATTTGTATATCGCAAACCGGCCTTGAAACTTGGAACAGTTGCTGTTAGAATATTGTTAGAAAACGCATCGTTCAGACAGGCTTTGAAGCCTGTCAGGACATCAAAATTGACGTTCCCTCGTGTGATATGGAGACATCCGGCGAAGCATCCACTTGGATTTCGAGTCGTTCTCGTTACGACCGCTTCGATACATCTCCATATATTAGCCTTTATAGTATAGCAAAAAAGCGGTTTTCCGTCAACACTTTTCTCCCGTTACGGCACGGCTGCAAGCCATACGCAGCCGTGCCGTTTTGCGTTTTTGGGGCAGAAAGCGCGGTTTCTTTGCAAAAAAGGCTGTTCTTTTGGGCGGGAGCCGAGTATAATAGGAACGATATTTTTCAAATTTGAAGTACAGAGGAGAGCATTCCAATGGCACAGGCAAAACAAGATATGGGCACCGGCAACATCAAAAAGCTGATGCTGCAGCTCATGATCCCCGCCGTGGTGGCGCAGGTGGTGAACCTGCTGTATAACATCGTGGACCGCATTTACATCGGCCACATTGCGGGCATTGGCGCGGCAGCGCTGACCGGCGTGGGGCTGTTCACACCCATTCTGATGCTGCTGAACGCTTTTGCCATGCTGGTGGGCGCGGGCGGCGCGCCGCGCACCGCCATTGCTCTGGGGCAGGGGGACAGGCAGCAGGCCGAAAAGATCGTCTCCAACAGCTTTACCGTGCTGATGTTCTTTGCCGTGGTGCTGACCATTGGCTTCTATGCCGGGGCACCGGTGCTGCTGCGGCTGTTCGGTGCCAGCGATGCCACCCTGCCGTACGCCCTGAGCTACAGCCGCATCTACATTGCAGGCTCGGTGTTCGTACTGGTGGTGCTGGGCATGAACCCTTTTATCACCACGCAGGGCTTTGCCAAGACCAGTATGCTTACCACCGTGATCGGCGCGGTGATCAACATTATCCTCGACCCCATCCTGATCTTCGGGTTCGGGCTGGGCGTGCGGGGCGCGGCCATTGCCACGGTGCTCAGTCAAGCCGTGGGCGCGGCATGGATCATCCGCTTTCTCACCGGCAAAAAGACCATCCTGCGCCTGCGCAGAGACTACCTGCGCCCGGAAAAGCAGATCATTCTGCCGGTGCTGGCGCTGGGCATCTCCTCATTTGTGATGCTCTCCACCGAAAGCCTGCTTTCCATCAGCTTCAGCTCCAGTCTGGCGCGGTACGGCGGCGATGTGGCTGTGGGTGCCATGACCGTCATCACCAGCGCATCCCAGCTGTGCACGCTGCCCATTCAGGGCATCTGTCAGGGCGGACAGCCGGTGATGAGCTTCAACTTCGGCGCAGGCAAGAAGGCCCGCGTCAAGGAAGCCTTCCGTTTTCAGCTGACGCTGTGCGGGGCCTACACCTGCTTGTTCTGGCTGTTGATGATGCTGTTTCCCGGCGCGGTGGCGGGCATTTTCACCTCGGACACCGCACTGATCCAGTACACCACGTGGGCCATGCGCATTTACATGGCGGGCATTTTTGCCATGGGCTTCCAGATCGCCTGCCAGCAAAGCTTTATGGCGCTGGGGCAGGCTAAGGTCAGCCTGCTGCTGGCCTGCCTGCGCAAGATCATTCTGTTGATCCCCCTCATCTTCATTCTGCCGCACGTTCTGCCGGATGCAGTGTTCGGCGTGTTTCTGGCCGAGCCGGTCAGCGACATTCTGGCCGCCACCATCACCACCATCACCTTCTTTGCCCGGTTCGATAAGATCCTCGACCGCGGTGCGGCAAGAATCTGACAAAGAGCTTTTTCTGCACAGTTATCAACCCCATCAAAATCCTTTTAGCTTGTATCTGATATCAGCCCACCTATCATAAACCTTGCATCATTCTGTAACACTATGTAATCTTTTGTTTTTTCGCAATTATCCAGCTGACGAAACATGTTCCATGTGATATACTATTTTCAAGTAATTCGCATTTACATCAAAAGGGAGGCTCCGATATCATGGCCCTGCAAAACTATGCAATTGAACCCATGAAAACCTTTTTGGATGGTCAATATTCCATTCCAAATTATCAGCGGGAATATTCCTGGGAGGAAAATGAAATTCAGGATTTTCTGAATGATCTGGAGGATACCTGTGCCAATCCGAGCACCATTCACTTTTTCGGGCAGATCGTAGTTCACAATGATGAGGACTCCCAAACAAAATTCATTATTGATGGGCAGCAGCGCACAATTACATCCATGATTTTTGTGCACTCTCTTCAGCTTTTGTACGAAAAACTATATTTTACCACTCAATATCATCCTGCATCAAAAAAGGAAGTTCTATTGTCCAATTATGTAGGAGAATACTCTGATGAGGAAAAAAGCCTTCATCTCATCCTTAGTGAAGCGGATAATCCTTACTTTATTCAAACCATAACTGCTAGACAGCCGTCTGATTCCAAAGAAACGAAAAAGTCCTGGGAAAGAATCCGAAAAGCATTCAAGACTATTTATGAATATCTTGATTCGCACTGCCAGGACGCTTCCGATACTTCCAAGAAAATGGATTGCCTTAACCGATACTTCGAGGCCTTCTTCGAGCGGTTCAAAGTCATGTATATTGAGGCCACCAAGCTGGAAGAAGCTTTTATCATTTTTGAAACATTGAATGCTCGCGGAAAAGACCTTGAAACAGCAGATTTACTCAAAAATTTTGTTTTCAGCAAGTCAAAAGATGTGGATGACACTCAGAAAAAATGGAATTCCATTGTAGACAACCTGGATAAAATTGATACAACCAATTATATCCGACATTATTGGAACTCTTCTCATAAATTCATTCGCAAAAACGACTTATACCGGGAAATCGTAAAATTCATCAAGACCCCTGCTGATGTGTCAGCTTTTCTCGATAGTCTTGAAAATTGTTCTCAATTCTACCATGACATTGCATTTCCGGAGGAAAACGTTGATTTTACAGACGATAAATTGATCTCTTGTCTAAAGAATCTCAAAATCCTCAAGGCCAAAACTTTTTACCCGATTTTGCTTGCAATGAAACAGGCGAAAGAATCCTATTCTGAAAAAGACCTCTTGACCGTCGCCGAAACCATTGAAGTCTATGTTTTTCGTAATTTTACAATCTGCGGAAAGGTTGCCAACACCGGTGAACGATTCTTTTCTGAGATCGCTCTCCGGATTTACGGTGATCTAAATTCCGTTACCGCCATCTGTAAAGAAATCCGAAAATCAATTGTCCCAGACGATGAGTTCACTGCTGCTTTCAATACCTGGTCAGGTTCCAACCGTGAAATTATTCGCTATATCCTGAGAAAAATCAACAAACAATTATCTCCAACAGATGAATTGAATCTCAACAACAGCGATGTTCACATCGAACATGTAATGCCAATTGAAAACAGTAAATGGAAAATCCCGGAAGATACTCACAATGAGTATCTTTGGCGGTTGGGAAACCTCACGCTTTTAAGCGGAAAGCTGAATATCCAGATTTCCAATGAGGTTTTTCCAATTAAAGTGTCAGAATATGCCAAATCAAAAATTGACCTTAATAAATCGCTGTGCACCTGCAGCGATGGTACTCCGCGCACAAAATGGATCGTTCCCGATGATATTGATATCCGTCAAAAATATTTTTCGGATTATGCACTCATAATCTGGCACATCCATTAAACAACTTTTCTATTCAATCAATAAAACAACGCGGCCCCCATACATGAAAAGGGAGCCGCGTTGTTTTTTATTCCGGTTTTATTTCCCCGCCAGCAGAATGGCCAGCACGGCTTTCTGCACGTGCAGGCGGTTCTCGGCTTCATCGAAGATCTCCGGTGCGTGCTGCTCGAACACCGCCGAGGAGATCTCCTCGCCCCGGTGGGCGGGCAGGCAGTGCAGCACCATGACATCGGGCTTTGCGCTTTCCAGCAGCTTTCCGGTGAGCTGGTAGCCCACGAAATCCCGCAGGCGCTGCTCGCTTTCCGGCGTGCCGGGCTTGGCGGTGTTCCACACAGCCGTTGCCACCACGTCGGCATCCCGAATACCCTCGGCAGGGTCTGCGGTCAGGTGGAAGGCGCTGCCGTACTTGTGGGCGAACATCAGCACATCCGCCGCCGGGCGGTAGCTCTGCGGGCAGACGCAGGTGACCTGCATCCCAGCCAGCAGTCCGCCCACGATGAGGCTGTTTGCCATGCTGCTGCCGTCGCCGACAAAGCAGAGCTTCCGGCCCGCAAGGCTGCCCCGGCGCTCCCGAATGGTCATCAGGTCGGCCAGAACCTGGCAGGGATGGGCGTAATCCGTCAGGCCGTTGATCACCGGCACACCGGCCAGCTCGGCAAACTCTTCCAGATCGCTCTGGCGGTAGGTGCGCCACACCACGCAGTCGTAGTAGCGGCCCAGCACCCGGGCGGTGTCCTTGAGGGGCTCGCCGCGCCCGGCCTGCAGCTCGGCGGTGTTCATGTAGTTGCCCAGACCGCCCAGCTGGTACACACCCACTTCAAAGCTGGTGCGGGTACGGGTGGATGCCTTGGAGAACATCAGGGCAACCGTCTTTCCTGCCAGCAGCGGGGCCGTGCCGCCCAGCTTCTGCTGTGCCTTGAGTTGATCGGCCACATCCAGAATGTGGGTCAGCTCGGCAGGGGAGAGGTCGCTCATTTTCAGCAGATTTTTCATGCCTGCTCCTTCGGAGCCGTCGGCTCCATCTTGCCCAGCACATCGCTCAGGATCTCCAGCGCCATGTCCACATCGTGCTCGCTGAGGGTCAGCGGCGGCAGCAGGCGCAGGCGGGTCTTTGCTGTCAGCACCAGCAGGCCCGCTTCGCGGCAGGCGGCCAGCACATCTGCGGCCTTGAGGTCGTAGAACTCGATGCCCACCATCAGGCCGATGCCGGAAATGCTCTTGACATGGGGCAGCTTTGCGATGCCTGCGCGCAGCTGGACGGCGCGCTCGTTGACATTGGCAAGGAAGCTCTGGTCCATGCGGTCCACCACCACGTTGGCACCGGCGCAGACCACCGGGTTGCCGCCGAAGGTGGAGCCATGGGTGCCGGGGCCCATGCTCTCGGCTACCTTTTCGTTCATCAGCACTGCGCCGATGGGCAGGCCGCCGCCCAGACCCTTGGCCAGCGTGACCACGTCCGGCTTGAGGTTGTAGTGCTCGCAGCACAGGAAGGTGCCGGTGCGGCCCACGCCGGTCTGCACCTCGTCCACGATGAGCACAAGGTCTTTTTCATCGCAGAGCTTGCGCACGGCCTGCACGTAGTCCGGGTCCAGCGCCATCACACCGCCCTCGCCCTGAATGAGTTCCAGCATCACGGCGCAGGTGGTGCGGTCCACCAGCTCCTCCAGCGCTTCGATATCGCCTGCCGGAGCATACAGGAAGCCCTCGTTAAAGGGGCCGAAGTAGTTGTGGAACACCTCCTGACCGGTGGCGGTCAGGGTGGCGATGGTGCGGCCGTGGAAACTGTTCACCAGCGTGATGACCGTGGTGCGGTCCTTGCGGTAGTGGTCCACGCTGTACTTGCGCGCGGCCTTAATGGCACCCTCGTTGGCCTCGGCACCGGAGTTGCCAAAGAACACCTTGCTCATGCCGGTGCGCTTACACAGCTTTTTGGCCAGCTTGCCGCAAGGCGCGGTGTAGTAAAGGTTAGAGGTATGCTGCAGCTTGTGGGCCTGCTCCGAGACGGCTTCGGCCCAGTCCAGATCACAGTAGCCCAGACTGTTGACACCGATGCCGCTGGTAAAATCCAGATACTGCTGACCCTCGGGGCCTGCGGCGCGCAGGCCGTGGCCTTTTTCCAGCACAATAGGGTTGCGGTTATAGGTGTGCAGGACGTATTCGCCGTCCCGCTTGATGACTTTTTCAGAATCCATAGGTGTACCCTCCTGTGAACAGAGACTGTGAACAGAAAACCCTCTCAGGCGCTTTCGCGCCAGAAAATGCTGGCAAAGGCTTGAGAGGGTCATTTTTCTTATTATACCGCCTGCACGGCACCAGCGCAATGCTTATTCGCGGTGGCTGCGGCGGTAAAAGCGGGTGCCGGAGCCGCGGTTGGAGAACAGCTCCAGCAGGATGGAGTGGGGCACGCGGCCATCGATGATGACCGCCTCGTGCACGCCCTGATAGATGGCATCGGCCATGCCGCCGATCTTGGGAATCATGCCGCCCGCAATGATGCCGGCGGACTTATAGCCCTCGATCTCGGACACCTCCACCTCGGGGATGAGGGTGCTCTCGTCGTCCTTATCCCGCAGCAGGCCCGCGATATCGGTCATGGATACCAGCTTCTCCGCTTTCAGCGCAATCGCGATCTGCGCAGCGGCGGTGTCGGCGTTCACGTTGTAGGCCTGACCCAGATCGTCCATGCCCACCGTGGCGATCACGGGGATGAAGCCGCCATCCAGCAGGCTTGCGATCAGGGTGGCGTCCACATGCACGATCTCGCCCACATGGCCCAGCTGGGGGTCCAGCTCGGTGCAGCGCAGCATCTGGCCGTCCATGCCGCACAGGCCCACGCCGCGGCCGCGCAGCTTGGCAACCAGATCTTTGTTCACCTTACCGGCCAGCACCTGCTGCACGATCTCCATGGTGGCATCGTCGGTCACCCGCAGACCGTTTGCGAAATGGCTCTCCACGCCCACTTTCTTCAGCATCTCGTTGATGGCCGGGCCGCCGCCGTGCACCAGCACCACGCGCACACCCAGCAGGGTAAGGGTGACCAGATCGTTCATGACGGCATTTTTCAGTTCTTCGTTGATCATGGCATTGCCGCCGTACTTTACCACCATGGTCTTTCCGTGATACTTCTGGATGTAGGGTGTCGCCTCAGAGAAAAGGCGCGCCATTTCTTCGTTTTTCATATACTCTCCTTGCCGCCAGCACGCTTGCTCCGGCATTCGTTTTCCACCAGACGAACTCCTTCCGTCATCGCTACGCGATGCCACCCATTCCCCTTCTGGCACTTTCGTGCCACCTCCCCCCGGCCGGGGGAGTCTTTCTCAAGGAGGGAGGCTTTCAGGCTCCCTCCGTGAGGGGGCTGTCGCCGCAGGCGACTGGGGGAGTTCCATTAAGTTCTATAGTCGCCGTTGATCTTGACGTAATCGTAGGTCAGATCGCAGCCCCATGCCTTTGCGGATGCATCGCCGGTGCCCATGTCCACCTTGACCAGCACATCGTGCTCAGCCAGCACCTTGGCGGCTTCGTCCTCGCTGTAGGGGTGGTAGGCGGCGTTTTCGCACACATACACCTCACCGGCCTTGCTGGAAAGCCACACGCAGACCTTATCAATGGAGAAATCGCCGGGGGTATAGCCGATGGCGCACAGGATGCGGCCCCAGTTGGCATCGCGGCCGAACACTGCGGCCTTGAACAGGTTGGAGCACACCACGCTGCGGCTGACGGCACGGGCGGTCTTCAGGTCGGGGGCGTGGGTCACTTCGCAGGTGATGAGGTGGGTGGCACCCTCGCCGTCACCGGCGTGCTCGGCACACATGTGCTCGGCAATGGCGGTGAGCGCGGCAACAAAGGCTTCGTAGTCCGCGTTCTCCTCGCAGATCTCCGGGTTGCCTGCAAGGCCGGAAGCCATGATGATCAAGGTATCGTTGGTGGAGGTGTCCAGATCCACGCTCATCTGGTTGTAGGTGCCGGGCACCACGGTCTTGAGGGCCTTTTCCAGCAGGATGGGGGACACCGCCGCATCGGTGGTGTAGAAGGCCAGCATGGTTGCCATATTGGGGGCGATCATGCCGCTGCCCTTGCCAATGGCACCCACCGTGCAGGTCTTGCCGCCCAGCTCGAACTGGATGGCGTATTCCTTTTTATGGGTGTCGGTGGTCATGATGGCGGTGGCGGCATCGGTGCTGCCCTGCTCGTCCGCAGCCAGCTTTGCGGCGGCGGCAGGGATGCCCCGGGCAAAGGGGTCGATGACCATGGGCTGACCGATGACACCGGTGGAAGCGGGCAGAACGTCCTGCGGGTCGATGCCCAGCTCCTTGCCCACCAGCTCACAGCATTCTTCGGCCAGAGCCACGCCGTTGGCGGCGCAGGTGTTGGCGTTGCCGCTGTTCACGATGATCGCCTGTGCGTAGCCGTCCTTCAGGTGGGCGCGGTCCACCTTGATGGGTGCGCCGCAGACCTTGTTGGTGGTGTACACACCGGCGGCGGCACAGCGCACGTCCGCCTTGATGAGTGCCAGATCGTATTTTTCTGCATGGTTTGCGCGGATGCCGCAGTGCACGCCAGCCGCTGCAAAGCCCTTGGGCGCGCAGATGCCGCCCGCAACTTCTTGATACTGCATAATGATCTTCCTTTCCCACAAAGAAATACTCCCTCAGTCACGGCATTCGCCGTGCCAGCTCCCTCATGGAGGGAGCCTTTGCGTAACCGTCAGCTGCAAAAGCCTCCCTCTTCGAGGGAGGTGGATGCGAACACCGTGAGCAGACGAAGGGAGTTTTTATTCCAATCCTTTGGTCTCTTCCAGCCCCAGCATCAGGTTCATGCACTGGACGGCTGCGCCGGAAGAGCCTTTGCCCAGATTATCGAACAGGGAGACCAGCATCATCTGGTCGCCTGCAGCGTTCACGGTCATGTACAGCTCCATGCGGTCGGTACCGGCCATGGCATTGGAGTACAGGCCGTTCTCCGGCAGGGCTTCGTTCAGAGCGTGCACCTTGACGGTGGCAGCGTCCTTATAGTACCCGGCAATGCCTGCAGCCACCTGTTCGGCGGTGCTGCCCGCCAGCGTCAGATCCAGCGGCACCAGCACCTGCATGCCGCAGTAGTAATCACACACCACGGGCACGAACATGGGGGTGTGGGCAAGGCCGCTGATCTTCTGCATTTCCGGCAGGTGCTTATGGGCAAGGCCCAGACCGTAGCTCTTGGGTGCATCCAGCTTGCTGTGCGCCGGGCGGTCAGCGCTCTCGTACTCGGCGATCATCTTTTTGCCGCCGCCGGAGTAGCCGGAGATGCCGGTGCAGCTGAAGGGATAATCTGCCGGTGCAAGGCCCAGCTCCACCAGCGGGCGGGCAATGCTGATAAAGCCGCTGGCATAGCAGCCGGGTACTGCCACGCGGCAGGAATTTTTGATTTTTTCCTTCTGGCCCGCCAGCTCCGGGAAGCCGTAGTCCCATGCGGCATCGGTGCGGAAGGCGGTGGAGGTGTCCAGCACCTTCACGTCCGGGCGCAGCAGGGGCATGACCTCTTTGGAAGCGGCATCCGGCAGGCAGAGGAAGGCGAGGTCGGCAGAGTTGATGACCTTCGCGCGCTCGTTCACATCCTTGCGGCCCTCTGCGGAAATGGAAAGCAGCTCGATCTCCGGGCGTTGTGCCAGACGGTCGGCAATGCGCAGGCCGGTGGTGCCGGAAGAGCCATCAATAAAAACTTTCACGCTCATGCGTTCTTTTCCTCCCACGCATCCAGCTGTGCGTTTGCCAGTGCGATCTGGTTGTTCACGCTGGCTTCGCTGGGGCCGCCGTAGCTGGTGCGGCCCTCGCAGCACTTGACCAGATCAATGGCATCGTAGATATCGTTCTCGAACAGAGCGCTGTAGCCCTTGAACTCGTCGAGGGTCAGCTCTTCAAGGGTCTTGTCCTTTGCGATGCAGTCGGACACCATGCAGCCGGTCAGCTTGTAGGCATCGCGGAAGGGCATCCCCTTCTTGGTGAGGTAGTCGGCGCAGTCGGTGGCGTTGATAAAGCCCTTGGCGGCGGCGCGGCGCATGTTGGCCGGAATGGTCTTCATGGTGTCCAGCATGGGAGTGACCGTCTTCAGGCACAGCTCCAGCGTATCCACTGCGTCGAAGATGGCTTCCTTATCTTCCTGCATGTCCTTGTTGTAGGCGAGGGGAATGCCCTTCATCATCACCAGCAGGGTGTTCAGGTCGCCGTAGACGCGGCCGGTCTTGCCGCGGATCAGCTCGGTAACATCGGGGTTCTTCTTCTGCGGCATGATGGAAGAGCCGGTGGTAAAGGCATCGTCCAGCTCAATGAACTTGAACTCCCAGCTGCACCAGAGGATGATCTCCTCGGAAAGCCGGGACAGGTGCATCATGCAGATGGAGATTGCATTGGCCAGCTCGATGCAGAAATCGCGGTCGGACACGCCGTCCAGACTGTTGGCGCAGGGAGCCGCAAAGCCCAGCTTTTCGGCGGTGAACTGGCGGTCCAGCGGGTAGGTGGTGCCAGCCAGCGCGCCGCTGCCCAGCGGGCACTGTGCGTCCATGCGGGCGGTGGCATCCTCAAAGCGCTGCAGGTCGCGCAGCAGCATGGATGCATATGCCATCAGGGCGTGGCCAAAGGTGATGGGCTGGGCACGCTGCAGATGGGTGTAGCCGGGCATGACGGCGGTGGTGTTCTCACCGGCCTTTTTGCAGATGACCTTGATGAGCTCCACGATGTAGGCCTGCAGGGTGTGGCTGTAGTCCCGCAGGGTCAGGCGGATATCCAGCGCCACCTGATCGTTGCGGCTGCGGCCGGTGTGCAGCCGCTTGCCGGCGTCGCCGATGCGGGCGGTGAGGGTCTGCTCCACAAAGGTGTGCACATCCTCGGCACCCGGGTCGATCTCCAGCCTGCCGGCTGCCAGATCATCGGCGATGGAAGCCAGACCGTTGAGGATGTCCTCACAATCCTTTTCCGAGATGATGCCCTGCTTTGCCAGCATGGCGGCGTGCACGCCGCTGCCGCGCATATCCTGCGCGATCATGCGCTGGTCGAACCGGATGGAGGAGTTGAAGTCGTTCACGCGGGAATCCACGGCCTTGGAAAAACGGCCCTTCCAGAGTTGTTCTGCCATAAAATTGTCCTCTTTTTATCTACCTCTAAAAACGGCAAAGCCGCCGCAGGGGAAAACGCTCCTGCGGCGGTGCCGCCGGCAACGATGCCGGTTGGATGAAACTTCCGTGTGAAAGTGTGAAAACACACGAAAGGGAAGATGTTGCAGCTGATTACTTGATCTCCGGCCAGTTCTTGGACAGCTTTGCGCGCTCCTTGATGGACAGGCCGAACAGGTTGATGAAACCTGTTGCATCGGCCTGATTGTAGTCCTCGTCCTCACCGAAGGAAGCAGTCTGCTCGTCGTACAGGGTGTACGGAGAGGTGACGCCGGCGTTGATCATGTTGCCCTTGTAGAGCTTGAGCTTCACATCGCCGGTGACGGTCTTTTCCAGACTGTCGGCAAAGGCATCCAGAGCCTCGCGCAGCGGGGTGAACCACTGGCCGTTGTAAACGATATCGGCATACTTCTGGGCCAGCTGAGCCTTGAAGTGAGAGCTTTCCTTATCCAGAGTGATGGTCTCCAGAACATTGATGGCCTTGTACAGGATGGCACCGCCGGGGGTCTCATACACACCGCGGCTCTTCATGCCCACCAGACGGTTCTCCACGATATCCAGCAGGCCGATGCCGTTCTCGCCGCCCAGCTTGTTCAGGTATTCCACCAGCTCCACAGCGCCCATCTCCTTGCCGTCCACGGCGGTGGGGATGCCCTTTTCAAAGTGGATGGTCACATAGGTGGGCTTATCGGGAGCCTGCTCGGGGCTGATGCCCAGCTCCAGGAAGCCGGGCTTGTTGTACTGCGGCTCGTTGGCGGGGCTTTCCAGATCCAGACCCTCGTGGCTCAGGTGCCACAGGTTCTTGTCCTTGGAATAGTTGGTCTCGCGGTTGATCTTCAGGGGGATGTGGTGAGCCTCGGCGTAGTCGATCTCCTCGTCACGGCTCTTGATGTCCCACTCACGCCACGGAGCAATGATGGCCATATCGGGGCACAGGGCCTTGAGAGTCAGCTCAAAACGCACCTGATCGTTGCCCTTGCCGGTGCAGCCGTGGCAGATGGCGTCTGCGCCTTCCTTGATGGCGATATCAGCCAGAGCCTTTGCGATGCAGGGACGTGCAAAGCTGGTGCCCAGCAGGTAGTCCTCGTACTTTGCGCCGAACTTCAGGGTGGGGAAGATGTAGTTCTC
>ULVY01032922.1_pt1 | contig 13388 bp, 8 predicted proteins | sample 1959861 | NCBI WGS metagenome assembly ULVY01 (sample SAMEA4835798, study PRJEB28245) | human gut metagenome | biome: gut microbiome; material: fecal sample | place: Denmark | collected 2008
GAATCCCACCATCCCTTGGCGATCTGAACGATGCCGGTCTTGAAATGCTCGCGGTCCACCATCGTCAGTCGAATCACTTCCTTGACCGCGGTCAGCACCGTGCCCAGGCCGAACAACAGCGGACGGTAATCGCCGTACGTCATGAAGTATCGGGCCATGTAGCCGCGGTTGCGCATGATGTGGTAGCGGTTCATGTCGGAAGTGGAGTTGAGCTGGCGCACGCCGGCGATGTCCCAATTGCCGATCTCGCGCGTACGGCGCAGCACCACGTCGGGCACGACGATCGGATTGGTGACCTTGCTGGCACGATAGCCGTACATCGTGTCGTCCCAATAGATGAAGAAACGCGGGTCGGGCAGACCGATCTTCTCGACGATGTTGCGGCGGAACAGGCCGCCTTCGAAGCACAACGTGTCCATCACGCGATAGCCAGCCGGGCCGAACGCAGCCGGTGCGATCGGGTTCGGAATGCCGAGCGGGACGATGAAATCGTACTGCCAGTAGAACGGACCGCCATCATAGTCGTAGCGGCTTCCCTGAATCACGTCGTGCCGATCGGTCCACTTGGCCAAGCGCTCGATGCCTTCCGGCATGACGGCGACGTCGTCGTCCATGACCCAGAACCATTCGGCACCCAGCTCGTACGCCTTCTTCACGCCTGCGGAGAAACCGCCCGCACCACCGAGGTTGTCGGTCTGCGGCGCGTAGACCACGCGGTTCTCGTTGCCGGACAGGTCGGCCACGGTGGTGCCCCACTGCGCGGTGAGTTTGGCGCTGAATTCTTCGACCATGCCATGGGTCTTGTCGCTGTGCTCGTTGTCCACGACGATGATGCGCCACGGGGCGACGGTAAGCTTCTCGATGGATTCGAACAGGGTGGCGAGCAGCTGCTGGCGCTTGTAGGTCACCACGACGATAGCCAGCTTTTCGATGGTCTTCTTCGCAACTTGCTTTTCAGTCATACGTTCCATTCTTGCACCGGCCCTCAACCACACATCGGCCATGTTCGATATGGAGCCGAGCACGGGCATAATCCGCGACAAATATGGACAGAACCTTGCACGGCACGAACTTGTTTGCCATAATGAACCGCGTATGCAGGGGAATCCGTATGACGGATTGAGATGGGCGTGGACGTCCGAACCCTTTGAACCTGATGGTTGACACCAGCGTAGGGAGGCATGGCCATATGGCTGATGTGATTTCCGTAACCAATTCCGATTCCGCGTTCGACGCTTCGAAGGGCGTCACGCGAACCAATCTTCCCCCATTCGCGCAGCGGCTGCGCAAAGCCGCCGACCTCGTATGGGAGGAAGGCTACAGGCAGCCGTTCATCCGCGAACTGGGCGAAGGCACTCTGCCGCGCGAGAAGTTCGCGTTCTATCTGCTGCAGGATTTCCGTTATCTTAACGACTACGCCAGAGTGCATGCTTTGGGACTGACCAAAACAGACGATCCTGAGATCATGGCGTTCATGCTCAACGTACAGAACGGCGCGTTGAATGTGGAGTCGACCGTGCACCGCACGTATCTGGCCAGCTACGGCATCACCGACGAGCAGATGAACAACGTGCGCCAGTCGGCGTTCGCCCGCGCGTACACGTCGAACATCCTTTCCATCGCCTATGGCAAGGGTATCCTCGACATTCTCGTGGCCGTGCTCCCCTGCGCCTGGGTGTATGCGGATTACGGATATCGTCTTGCCCATGAATTCGCAGACACGCTCGATGTGAACCAGTACAAGAGCTGGGTGGACATGTACAAGACCGACGAGTTCTGGCAGGGTTCGGCTTGGCTGATCGAGCATATCGAAAAACTCGCCGCCGAGGTGAGCGAGGAACGCAAGCAGGAGCTGGTCGATATTTTTGTGACCGGCGTTGAGAACGAGTACATGTTCTGGTCCAGCGCGTACGACATGCAGTACACGTGGAAGCCCGAATGGGATCAGGAGAGCTGATTCTCCGGCACGCTCTCTTCCGATTGTTTATTTCCATATGAAGCGGCCCGCCTTCCGGTTGGTTTCGGAGGGCGGGCCGCTTCTCATATAACGTTCGGATCGCTATTCGCGCACGAGACGAATGTGCTCCACGTCGTCACGCTGGGAACGACGGTAGAGCACGAAACGGTTGCCGATGACCTGCACGAGTTCCGCGCCAAGCTGTTCGGCGAGACCTTCGCCGGCCTCCTTGGCGGTCAGACCGGAACCGTCGAGCACGGAGCATTTGATGAGCTCGCGCTTCTCGATGGTCTCGTCCGCCTGTTTGACGGCGTTTTCGCTCAGATCGTTCTTGCCGACCTGGATGAGCGGATTGAGTTTGGTGGCCAGGCCGCGCAGCTGCTTGACCTGCTTTTTGGTAAGTGCCATATGTGTTCCATTCCTATCTACAAATACCCGCTCAAGCCTAGCGTGAGGACGGTATTTGCCCATCCGCCCGCAACGCACCGGTCATAACAGCACGCCCAGCACGACCAGTGCGACGAGATAGACGAGCATCACAATCGCCACGGCCACGTCCATGCCGGTGACGCGCATGACACGCCAATGCGTGCGCGTCGCACCTTCCTCATAGCAGCGCGCGTCCAAGGCGAGGCTCAGGTTGTCGGCGTGGCGGATGGCTGCGGCGAAGACCGGCACGACGACCGCCACCATCGCTTTGATGCGTACTACGAACGAACCTGTTTCGACGCTGCCGCCGCGCGCCGACTGCGCGTCGATGATTGCTTTCGTTTCCACACCAAGCGTCGGTAGGAAACGCAGGGCGAGGCTCATCACCAATGCCGTCTCCTGCGTGTGCAGACCGAATCTGGCGAACGGTGACAGCAGCGATTCGAACGCGTCGGTCATGGCGGTCGGTGTGGTGGAGGCAAGGAACATCGCTCCGATGACGATGACCACGGCGAACCGACATGCGTAGAGTATGGCGATGCGGATGCCGTCATCGGTGATGGGAATCGGCCCGAGGCTCGCCACCGTGGTGCCGGTGCGCACGAAGAAGATGTTCAGCAGGCCGCAGAAAACGAACAATGCCAGGAACACACGCACGGAAGCGGCCAATCGGCCTACATTGATGCGTCCGGCCGCGGCGATCACGCCGGCGAACACCACGGCAAGCAGCAATTGCCAGAATGAGCCGATGGCGAACGCGGAGAACATGAGCGCCAATGCGGACAACATGCCCACGCGCGGATCGAGGCGTTCCAACAGGGTCCGCCGCTCCCCCACGGTCGCGGTGTCCGAGCCGGCGGCGTCCACGGATGGTTCCGCATCCGGCTCCTCTTCGCAGGTGGCTTTCACTGTGGATTCCGTGGATTCCTTAGAGTCCGCACGTTTCGCCGGCTTGCCCAACATGATGGTACGGTCGGCAAGCTCGTCCACTTCATCCTGCGAATGCGAGATGAGCAGTATGGTCACGCCGCGTGATTTGAGCTCGTGGATGAGCCCGTGCACGCGTGCGGCGGCCTCCTCGTCAAGACCTGCGGTCGGCTCGTCCAGAATCAACGCTTTCGGCTCGCATGCGATCACGCCGGCGATCGCCACCAGTCGCTGCTGGCCGCCTGACAGGTCGAACGGCGAACGGTCTCGCAGATGTTCGATATGCAGCAGCCGCATGGCCTGCATGGCGCGTTCCATCGCCTCGGACGTATCCAATCCCAGGTTGGAAGGCCCGTATGCGACGTCTTCGGCCACGGTGTCGGCGAACAGCTGCCGTTCCGGATGCTGCATGACGTAGCCGACCGTACGGCGCAGCCTCGCACGGTTTTTGCGATTGAGGGGCTTCGTTCCGCCGTTCGCCTTCGCAGTGGCCACGGCGATGCCGTCGATGACGATCGAGCCTGTCGTGGGTTTCTCCAACGCGCACAGCATGCGCGCCAATGTGGTTTTGCCGGCGCCATTGCGTCCCATCAACGCCACTGTCTCGCCTTTGCCGATGCTGAACGACAGGTGGTTGAACACGTCACGTTCGGCGTCCACGTAACGATACGATATGTCGCGTGCTTCGATGAGCGTTTCGGCGGACTCATCATCAATGCGTTTCGGCAGGCCCACCGATTGAACCGGCATCCGAAGCCGCTCGTCGGCGGGGCCATCGCCTACGATGTGGCCTGCTTCCAGCTGAATCACACGGTCGGCATGTTCCAACTCGTCCGCATGGTGCGTGACGAGAATGATGGTGGTGCCGCGGTCCTGGAGTTCGTCCAGCACCCGCATGATGTCGGCGCGCCCTTGCGGGTCGAGCATGGCGGTCGGCTCGTCGAGCACGAGCACATCGGAATCCATCGCCAGCATGCCGGCGATGGCGATGCGTTGTTGTTGGCCGCCGCTCATGCGCGTCGGATCGGAAGCGCGATAGTCGCTCATATCCACGGCGTCCAGCGAACCGGAGATGCGCAGGCCGATCTCATCATGCTCAATCGCAAGATTCTCCGGTCCGAACGCCACGTCGTCTTCGGTGACGGTGGTGACGATTTGGTCTTCGGGATGCTGGAACACCGCGCCTATGCCGCAACGGGCGGTTCGATACTCGTCGGCGTGCGCGCCGGACTCGTCGAACACCACATTGCCTGACAATACGACATATCCCTCATCGGGAGCCACCAGTCCGGCGATGACACGTGACAGCGTGGATTTGCCCGAACCGTTCGGTCCGGTCAGACAGATGCGTTCGCCACGGCGGATGTCAAGGCTCACACCGTCAAGCGCCCATGTCGCGCCGCCATCATAGGTGAATCGCACATCGCGTAACGTTATGATCGGCGCATTGGTCGTAACCATAAAATCTTCCTTCACCAGCACTGTATGGAATTCTCGGGGAAAACAAGACGGAGGAACCCTCCGGCGGATGCGGACGGTCCCTCCATGTTCATTTCAATGGGAACAAACGAAGCTCAACGGTTCAGCAGGTTGGAGATCGGCTTGTAGATCAGGAACGTGACCACGCCGTGGATGGTGAACTTCAACGCGTTGAACGGCAGGAGCGCCGGCACGATAAGCGCCACGACCTGCGCGGTGGTCATGTGCGCGTAGAACGGCGTGACGATGATGTTGCCGACGATGGCGACGGCGAGCGCCACGACAGCGCCGACGATGATGCCGATCAGCGCGCCCTTGCGCGTCTTGTTCTTTTTGTAGATGAGCGATGCCGGCACGGACAGGGCCAATGCCACGAGCACGGCCATCAGGGTGCCCCATGGGTTGGTGAACAGGTGCGGCACGAAGCCGAGCACGCTGACGATGACGGCTGCGGCCGGTCCGAACGCGAAGCCCGCGACGAGGCAGACGATGCCGGATGGGTCGTATTTGAGCCACTGCACGCCTGGGATGATCGGGAATTCGATGAAGCTGACGGCCATGGACAGCGCCACGAACAGCGCGTACATGGCGATGCGTTTGGTGGACCAGCGGCCGGAGTCGGCGACGCCTGTGGAGTGCGCGTTGTCCGGACGGGTCATCGGTTTGTCTGCGGCCTGATCAGCTGCGGTATTGGAGGTATTGCTAGGAGAGGATACACTCATGTTGAGCTCCGTTTCTTCCATCCGGACTGTAACCGTTGGCCCCGGATTCTCACCGGATCAGCCGCTTTCGCGGGTCGCGGGCTTCGGTATGGGGCCGTTATGAATGCCGGTCGTGCCGTTACCGCCAGTAAGGATTTTCACCTTCCCTGAAACTTGCTTGTCCATATATACGCCCGCCATGCGATATGCGCAACCTGCGTTCCGTTTTCGTCTTGCGATTCGGAACGCAGCCTGCGCACGCCGCGACAGCGGGCATGTTATGACAGCAGGTCGAGCAGATCGTCCTTGCTGAGCGTGCCGACGCCGCCGGATGCGGTGCCGTCGGTGAATTGGCGCGCCAGCTCGTTTTTCTTTTCCTGCAGTTTCAGGATGCGTTCCTCGATGGTGTCTTTGGCCACGATCTGGTATACGTTCACGTCCTGGGTTTGGCCGATACGGTGCGCACGGTCGGTTGCCTGGTTCTGCGCGGCGGCGTTCCACCATGGATCGGCGTGCACCACCACGGACGCGCCCACGAGGTTCAGGCCCGTGTTGCCGGCTTTGAGCGAGATGAGGAATACGGGCACGTCATTGCCATTGAATTCGTCGACCAGTTCCACACGGCGTTTCTTCGGCGTCTCGCCGGCGATGGTGTAGTATTCCACGCCTTGTTCGGCGAGTCTGGCGCCGATGAGTTCGAGGAACGAGGTGAATTGCGAGAACACGAGGACCTTTTTGCCTTCGTCCATGCATGTGGCCACGAGTTCGGCGATGGCGTCGAGTTTGGCGGAGGCGTTCTTCGCGTCGGCGTATACGAGTCTTGGATCGCAGCAGATTTCGCGCAGCAAGGTGAATTCGGCGAGGATGCGGATCTTCTTGGTGTTGAAGTCGGCGTCCGACGCCTTGGTGAGCGTGGCGCGTAGCCGCTGTTCGTGTGCGGCGTACAGTTTGCGCTGCTCTCCTTCCAGTTTGACGGTGAGCACGTTCTCGAATTTGTCGGGCAGGTCGGTGAGCACGTCTTTTTTCAGACGGCGTTTGATGAACAGTCCCACCAATGTCTGCAGTTTGTCGGCCATGACGGAATGTTCCGGACCGGGAGCCATGATCGGCTGCTCGTATTTTTCGCGGAATTTCGTATAGGTGCCGAGCAGTCCGGGCATGAGGAAGTCGAAAATGCTCCACAGTTCGCTCAACCGGTTTTCGATTGGCGTGCCGGTCAGAGCGAAGCGATGGTCGGCCGTGACCTGTTTGACCGATTTGGCCACCTTTGTGGCATGGTTTTTGATGTATTGCGCCTCGTCGAGCGCCATCAGCGCGAAATGGCAGGCTGCGTAATCGTCCACGTCGCGACGCAGCAGATCGTAGGAGGTGATCACCACGTCGGTGCCGTCGTACGTCGTGGTGCCATTCGTCGTAGCACCGTCGTTCTCCTGCGATTGCGCGGCCACCGTCGCGATGGCCTTGCGTCGCTGCGCTTTCGTACCGGCGACGACTTCCACCGTCAGATCGCCCGCGAATTTCTCGCATTCCGCGGCCCAGTTGTAGACGAGCGATGCCGGGCAGACGATGAGTGACGGACCGTTTCCTTTGCGCGCTTCGATGAGCGAGAGCAGCTGCACGGATTTGCCGAGGCCCATCTCGTCGGCGAGGATGCCGCCGAAGCCCTTGTCCCACAGGGTGGACAGCCATTGGAAGCCCTCCACTTGGTATGGGCGGAGCACGGTTTTGAGCCGTTCGGGCACTTCGTAGCGTTTCGGATCGACGATCTTCACATCGTTGACATAGTCCACGAACGAGGCGCTTTTGCCTTCGTCGTCCACTTGGGAGTCCAGCAGGAACGCTTGGTATCCGGGGATTTTGATGATGCCGGAGTCGAGCTGTTTTTCACTCAGGTCGAGGTCCGTGGACACTTGGTCGAGCTCATGCAGGTCGGCTTCCTTCAAATCCACGAACGTGCCGTTTTTGAGCCGATGGTAGCGGCGTTTTCTGCGGTAGGAGTCAAGCAGCGCGCCGACTTCGTTCATCGGCACCTCGTCGGCGATCGGTGAGATTTCAACGAGGTTCGAGTCGATGGACAAGCCGACCTTCACCGATGGCGGGTTGGGCTGCATCATGCCATCGAATGCCGCCGTGGAGAAGACCTGTCCCACCGATTTGAGGATCTGCACGCCGTCGGTGAGCATGAGCAGGATAGCCTGCTCGTCCTCTTCTTTGACGCGTGCCACGTCGATGGAGCTCCATGTAGGGCACAGCTGGCGTACCACCTGCACGGCGAACGATTCCCGTGACAGGTCGCGTTTGACCTGCGAGGCTCTTGAACGTGAATCGGGGTTGATCACGCCGCGCAGTTCTTTGGCGGTGGGCACCAGTTGGAAGGTGAAGTCGCCGTATTTCGCCACCGCTTCGCAGGTGATGCCGTACAAATCGCGGTCCAGATAGAATTCGATCCGGCATTCGGTTCCCACCGCTTCGGTCACTTCCTGCGGAATGTCGAATCCGATGCCCGCTTCGGTGAGTTTCGGCACGATGGTTCGGGCGAACATGGGCCAGTCGTTTTCGGCGATGAACACGCCGTCCGGATCGTCGGAACACAGGTCAGGCAGCACCTGCAATGCCGGGCGCAGTTTATCGGTGCAGCGGAAGAGCCCGTCGATGCCTATCCTGTCCGTCGCCGTGGAATCGTCGGGACGTTCGCGGCTGAAAACGTAGAAGCCGTTGCGTCCGTTGATGACATCGGAGATGCTTTGGTTCGATGTGATGCGCACGCCCGACGCGGTGCCCTCATGCACGAAGGACGCCTTGAACGTGAAGGTGGGGTCGCCTTCGACAATGTCAAGGCCGAACGGCTCGCCTCCTTCGTTGGCCATGTGGATGCGGCTTGGCCCGGATTCCTTGGTGCGTTGGAAATCCTCGATAAGCAATCGTCTCAGCCCGTCACCGTCCGACGTGCGCAGGAAACCGCGGGCCTTCGACTCGTGTTCCTTGTATTCGTCCTGTGTCACGGCGTGGAACAGGTCGAGCAGGTCGCATGCCTCCCAATCGGTGAGGACGAGTTCACGGTCGACGCGTACCGCTTCGCCGTAATAGTATCCGTTTTGCAGTTGGGCCGCCGTTCTGGATGCGATCACCTGCTGCAGGAAGCGGTATAGCTTCAGCGAGAAGGGGTCGAGCATGTCCGGAGTGTGGGTGAACGCGAGTTTTTTGCCATATGACTCGTATGTTCCCGTCCGCATGTCGGCCACGAATCTTGAGATGTTTTTGAGCGCATAGTCGGCGTCGCCGCATCCGATGCGCAGGGACAGGCGCAGGGCGTCATGGCCGTTGATCAGCGTGGGCTCGAGGTACACGCTTCCCGGTTTGACGTCGACCGGCGCGCTTGATTTGCGTTTCGGTTTGGCGGCTCCCTGTCCGGAGGCGCCACGTTGTTCCTCGATCAATCGGCTTTTCGCGTTGATGATTCGTTTCAGCACGTCGAGTTGGGCGTTCTCGCCGGCGTTGTTGCTTTTCGCATCGAGGGAGCGCATGTAGTCGGCGAGGGCCCGGGGTGTTGCGGCTGCGGCGTGGAATCCCCGGAATCGTTCCGGCTGCTGCAGGAACAGCAGCAGCATGGCGGCTACGTGCTTGCACATGCCGGTGTACCGGCGGCTGGTGGAGGAAGCCGAGTCGTCATCATCGTTGACGTGGCCGTACGTGCTGCCGGAGCCGAAATCGTCGTAGTCGTCGACGTAATCGTAGTCGTCGTCATCGTCGAAGCTGCGGTATTTCGGACTGTTGTGGTAGTCGAAGGTCCGGTAGGAACCGTAGCCGCGCTGCGAACCGCTGAATGCCGGGCAGGAGCAGTAGCGTGCCAGAAACAGCTCGTCGGCGAAATCAAGCGTGGCTTGCACTTCGTAACGGCTGGAGGGTGAGGTGGTGCCCCGTATGGTGGCATACAGGGTGATGCGGTTGGATGCGGTGTCGTTCAGGCAATGCAGGTCCTCCATTTTGGAACGCCATTGGTTGGCGATGCCGCGGGCGCGCTGCAGTACCGGCTGGCTGCATTCGCTGCGCAGCTCGTCGGAAAGCCATGCCAGAGTGTCCGCCACCTGAACCCCCATCGTTCGTACGTTTGTTCTCATGCAACCATACCAGCGCGATGGAACAGCAAAAGCCGCGGCCCGATCCGGACCGCGGCATGTTATCGCCCGTGTTGCGTCAGCGGCAGCGTTTGGTCAGCGGCTGCCATGGGTCGAGTTCCACCGGCTCGGTTTCGAGCAGCGCTCGGGTGGCGTCGTCGAGGTATTCCTTGCGGATGATGATTTCGGTCACATAGCGGTCGAACCACTTGTCGGAGGCCACGTAGTAGCCGTCTTCGCCGTTGTCTTTGCCCCAGCTGTTCTCCACTTTCCAGCGGTTCGGCTTGCCTTGCTCGTCAAGGTTCACGCCGGTGAGGGTCATGGCATGGTTGCTTGGACTGTCGCCGTATTCGAGGCCGTGCGCCTTGTCGAAGTCGAAATCGGTGCCGAACAGCTGGTCCACGCGCACGCTGTCGCAGTCGAAATAGCCGGCCGCACGCAGCGAGAACTGGGTGCAGTCGCAGGCGAACCAGATCGGGTGTCCGGCGCTAATCTGGTCGACCGCGGCCTTTTTGAACACGTCGAGCGGCACGTTGACGAATTCCATATCCCCCGCTTCGGCCACATTGGCGGTGTAGCGGATGCGGTAACGCTTGTTGAACGGACGGGACGCCATCGGCACGTTGCACAACGTCACCAGATCGTCGACGTCCACCGGCACGTACTTCTTGTAGAATTCCATCGGCGTGATGCCGGTTTCGCGGATCTGTCTGCGCTCGTCCTTGCCGGTTTTCGGCTTGTCGGCCTCGTCTTCGCCGCTTTTCTTATCGTCCTTCTTGTCATCGTCGCTCACGCGGGCCAGGAAGTCGAACTTCTCCGGCGGCTCGCCCAACGAGATGGCGCACATGCGGTACACGGTGGACATGTCGTCGTCCTTGACCGCGCGCAGTTCATCGACCGTGGCGCCGGCTGCGTAACGTTCGCGCAGGTCGGCGGCGAACTGGCGCAGCCTGCTGTTGAGGTATTGTTTGAACGCGTCGGAGTCCTTGGAATTGGCGGATTCCGGGTAGGCGCTCTTCGGCACGAGACCATACTTGTCTACAAGGGCGGCGAACATCTGCCACCAACCGCCGTCATCGGCCGGCCCGTAGTTGATCTCCTGGAACAGGCGGCTGTCGGTCGGCTCGTCGAGCGTGGCGAACACGTTTTCGAGATACGTGTTGGATTTTTCCATCGCATCCCAGAAGAACAGGTAGGTTTCGGAGAATTCGAAATCGTCGAGTCCCCACTGGTGCATGAGCTCGTAACGCAGGGTGTTGAGGGATGCGAACATCCAGCAGCGGCCGGATCGGCGCTGGTTGGTGATGGACCCCTGTTTCAGTTCGATGGAGAAGTCGCGTGGCAGCGCGCGCTGGCCTTTGTAGTCGGTGGCGGCTTCGAGCACGCCCGAGGACACCGCGGCGTTGGCGGCCACAAGGTTGGCCCGGTCGGCGTTGAAGTCTTTGGCGTATTGTGCGAGACGTTCCGGTTTGATTGCTGTGATGCTGTTGGTCATACGGCCGATTCTTGCCATACGTCTTGACGGATGCGAAATACTGGTTTCGGCATGCCGAAAAATCTGCCGTAAATAAGCGATTCGAATTCGTTCCGGGGATATTCTTGTACTACTTGAGGGGTTTTAGGGTGAGGAGCGTATCATGCGTCGCCATGGTTCGATGATGGTTGTTTTGTCCGGATTGCTGGCTGCGAGTCTGGCCATCGGACTGCCGGTCGGTTCTGCGTATGCGGACAAGCCGACGGATGGCACCGGGGTCGGCACGTCCGCCACGGAGGTGTTGGATTCGTTGGAGGTCAAGGGCCGCGCGCCGAAAACCGGGTACAAGCGCACTCAATTCGGCAAGGCGTGGGCCGACGTGGACCACAACGGCTGCGACACCCGCAATGATATCCTCAACCGCGATCTGACCGGCGTGAGGCACAAGTGGCGTACGCACAATTGCGTGGTGAAGTCCGGAAAACTGCATGATCCATACACTGGCAAGGACATCAAGTTCAAGAAGGGCAAGAAGACTTCCACCGCGGTGCAGATCGACCATGTGGTGGCGTTGAGCGATGCGTGGCAGAAGGGCGCGCAGAAGCTCAGCGAGGAGCGCCGCACCGCATTGGCGAACGATCCGTACAATCTGCTGGCCGTGCAGGGGCGTGCCAACCAGAAGAAGTCCGATGGCGATGCGGCCACGTGGCTGCCGTCCAACAAGGGGTTCCGTTGCGAATACGTGGCGCGTCAGATCGGCGTGAAGCACAAGTACTCACTGTGGGTCACGCAGGCCGAAAAGGAAGCCATGGCCAAGGTGCTGTCCTCCTGCCCGACGCAAACCGTGCCCGACTACACGGGGGTCAAGGATTCCACAGCCGAGAAGACCACCGAGTCCGAGCAGACCGAACAGACGCAAACCGAACAGTCAGCTGAGCAGGCCCAGCAGACTCAACAAACGACACAGGCACCTGCGCCCGAACCCGCTCCGGCTCCGGCTCCCGCGCCCCAACCAGCGCCACAGCAGGACGTCTACTACCAGAACTGCACCGCGGCACGAGCCGCTGGCGCCGCGCCTATCTACCAGGGCCAGCCGGGCTACCGTTCACAACTGGACCGCGACCATGACGGAGTCGCCTGCGAATAAATCCAATGCAGCGTCTCCGCCTTTCCGGTTGTAAGACGTATGACGGTGAGGCATAGGAAAAGCGCCGGGTTATTCATCCGGCGCTTTTCCTATGCCTCAGCCTCTTTCCGCATTTTCCGCAGTGCAGTCATGAGAACCGCTATGGTCTGCGCAGCCGCGCAATATCATCGCGCAGCTGGTTGACGGTGTCCGTCAGTTCCCGCACATTGTGGCGCAACTGTTCCGTCTCCGATTCCGCCTCGTCCGCGCGCTTGTCGGTTTCGTCACGGACACGATCGACTATCCATGAGGCCAGTGTCGCGGTGACGATGCCGATCAGGGCCACGCCGGTTATCATCAGCCCGATGGCGATGCTTCTTCCCTGCCATGTCACCGGAGACAAATCGCCATAGCCGACTGTGGTGACGGTCACGAACGACCACCATATCGCCTCGCCGAAATCGGTGATGGAAGCGCCTGGAACCCCACGTTCCACATCCAATTCGGCAAGGGCGCCGATATACATCAGCAGTGTCACGCTGCAGCATGTGTACAGTGTGATACGTCCACGCACCGCCATGCCACCGGTACGGTTGAGCACGTTGAGCACCGCCACCAATCGCAGCAGCCTCAATGGTCTGAAGATGGGCAAGGCGATGGACACCAGCATCAGCAGATTCTCTTTGAACCAGGCTTTCTTGTCCTTCGCCAGCAGAATCGAAACGACGTAGTCGACGATGAACGCCATCCAGATGATGTTGATCACCGTTTCGCACAATACGATATGCGTTCTCGCCAGCACTTCCCACGAATACGCGTACAGGAACACCAACGCCAATGCGGTCATGAACCATTCGGTCATCCGCTGCCATTTGTCCAATGTCATATCTCCCGCCTTTCTCCCCATGGCTGCCATCATACGGGTTTGCCCGTTTTTGTGACGTATTCCGGGCGCGGTGCATGTGCCTTCAGACCAGATAGACCTCCTCATGTGGTTCGTTTCAGAGTTCATCTCGGAGGCCGTCCGATTCGGACCATTCAGCCGACGACCGAAGGAGCGGATACCCACTTTTAATGAACGTCAGCCCTTGAGAGGCATGCGGTTGTCGAGCGATTGTCCGTTGGCGTAGCAGCGCACGTTGCCCAATGCGATGGCGATGATGCGCCGTTCGGTGGACTC
>ULVY01030146.1_pt1 | contig 13213 bp, 10 predicted proteins | sample 1959861 | NCBI WGS metagenome assembly ULVY01 (sample SAMEA4835798, study PRJEB28245) | human gut metagenome | biome: gut microbiome; material: fecal sample | place: Denmark | collected 2008
AAATAACCTTCATTCGCCCATTTCTCCTGTCTTAACAGTCTCCCGCATATTTACGGGGATAATTGAATGTGATAGCCAGCAAAGCTCCGACACCCAACAAATAAGGATAATATAAATACTGCATGATCTCGATGGGAGAGACATGCCCTAAACCTGCCGCCATCAATAATTGCGCGCCGTAAGGGATGATACCCTGTACGAAGCAGGAAAAAATGTCCAGCAGACTGGCACTGCGTCTCGGATCGATTTTAAAACGATCGGCAATATCTTTGGCTATTGGGCCTGCCATGATCAAAGCGATGGTATTGTTTGCGGTGCAAAGATTTGCAAAGCTGATTAGTGCGGCAATACTCCCTTCGGCTCCTTTGGTGGAACGAATGCGGGAAGTGAGTTTCAAGATGATCCAATCGATACCTCCGTTATATCGTATCATTTCCAGCATTCCACCGGCCAATAAAGTCACGATGATAAGTTCGCCCATATTTGTGATGCCTAACCCCATTGATGCATTCCATCCCCAGATATCGAATCCGCCTGTAAGCAATCCGACGATACCGGAAAGAATGATCCCGGCTATTAGGACCATCATGACATTCACACCGCAGATAGCTGTTACCAGGACAACTAGGTAGGGCAGGACCTTGATCCATTCGATCGGCCCTGTTTCATATCCGCTCCCGACCCCACTCCCGATCAGCACATAGAGAAGACCGGTCAGGATGGCGATCGGCAGAGCAATTCGAATATTCACTTTGAACTTGTCGTTCATATTACAACCTTGTGTGCGGGTGGCGACGATAGTGGTATCCGATATGAAAGACAGGTTGTCTCCAAACATGGCTCCGCTTACTACGACACCCAGCATCAGGGCATCTGGCATTCCGGTTTTGTCGGCGATCCCTACGGCAACAGGAGCCAAGGCAACGATTGTTCCGACAGATGTCCCGACAGAAATGGAAATGAAACAGGCAGCAAGGAATATTCCGGCTGCCAACAAATTGCCAGGTAGGATGGACATGGCCAGATTCACGGTAGCATCGACTGCTCCCATCGCTTTGGCTGTTTGGGCGAAAGCACCGGCAAGAATGAAGATCAATACCATCAGCATGATATTGCTGTTGGCTGCCCCCCGGCAGAATTGCTCGATCCGATTGCTGATCTTACCCCCTTTGGACATGGCGATGGCAACAACTGAGGCGATAACAAAGGCTACGGTAATAGGCATCTTATAGAAATCGCCTGCAATGATGGACACTACAAGGTAAGACAATAAAAAAACAACCAAAGGTGTCAGTGCCCAAGGATTAGGGGCATGGTGTAAACGTGAACTGTTCAGATCTGTCATTCTTAATTAAACCGCATGTTAGAAAGTGAATCTTAATGCAATACGGATACCTCCCTTCTTAATATCAGGATGATCCAAATAAGTTAAGCGTCTGTAATAATCAATGCGCAGGATCTTGAATATATTTTCCAAACCGACGCTGCATTCCATATATGGAGTGCTACCTAATGGCTGCGTCCCATCTGGTAATAGGAAAAGTCCCGGCGTCAAGGTCGGATTATTTTTGTCCGTCAGTCCACCATAGATCATATTAAAGGATAGGACTTCACGCAGACGCAACCACTTGATGCCCGGAATACGGTTCAGAATCCACCCCTTCAGATAATAAGTAGCATTGAACGATACATATTGGTCGGTCACAAACTCCAACGCGTTCATCATGTGGAATGCTTCCGGCTGGATTGTGATAGATTGGTTCGTATTCGGCAAAATCAACAGGGGGAAAGGTACCTTGTCCCAGACCTTGCCCGCTTTAACCTGTGCATCGATATGCCCAAACGAAGAAAGCCAGATACGTTTCTCGGCACTGATCTCCGTATGGTTGTAATTGTAATCACCGCCTAACACGCCTTTAATACCTAATTGATGGGAGAGCTTGAATACAGGGGCATCTTTAGACAGGTTGAATACGGATTCTTTCCCCGAACGCCCGTTATAAGCGCGTTCACCCGGAGCGAAACGCAACTGTGTACCGATTTCGGATGTCGTAAAATCTTTTATATGGTATAAATTCCCGGATTCGTCCCGTTTAATATATTGAAGCGTTCCTGCCGCCTCGTTGTTCTGATTCATTATCCAGGACTTCCATGTCAGGCCGTTCAGCCATTCTTTTTCGTATTGCAATACGCTTTTGCGGATATATTGCATCTTGGTCACCGGTTCACCTACTTTCCAGGCAACGAATATGTTATCTTTGCTTGTGAAAAGGAAATCTTGGCCTGGGGTATACACGTCATATTCTTGGATGAACGACAGATTATTGACCGGATTTTCACCTTCGTGATATTCTTTTTTAGTGAAACTGTGTGTTAATTTCAAATTGTATTTGATCTTGCGGTCATTTGTACCGTAAGCCAGATAACCACTTGCAAACCAATACGGATTGAGGTTGGCAGTCGTCATTCCTCCCACACGCATACGAAAACCTTCCAGATGGTTTGCACTGAAGGTCGTATTCATCGGACCGAAGTCAAATTTGGTCACCTTCTTGTCATTTGCTGTCGGGATATAGCCCGTTATCAGGATCTCTGCGGTTTTGATAATGGCATTGAAAGCCGGAACTTTCCGCAGTTGTCCCAATAAATCTTTTAGCGCATCTTCCTTCTCTTTCAATGGAATAGGGCGGTTGTGCGTCCAGAACGTATCCGGCTGTGCCGTCGCTTCCGGCAAGACATGCAATGCCCCTAAGAGCCCGAAAACGGAATCTGCATTTTGCACGTTGAAATTATAATTGTCGTAATTCCTGAGCTGGTGCGCATAGAGCTGTTGCGTCCCCTTTACCACATAGAAATTGACGAAAGTATTCTCTTGGTCGAGCACCCAGGTACTATCTGGCATCTGCTTGAATTCCTGCTCAATACGGAGTTTGTCCACCCAATTTAGGTTGATGTTTGCAGGGGTGTTCAGCAATACTTTCTTGACCGCATAATTACCGTCAAGCGTGATATAAAGCCGTCCCGTAAAACCGTAGCTTTCGCTGTTTGCCGGAACGAAAGCCAGATCCACACATTTATCTCCTCCTACATCGAGCGTATCCATGATGTAATAATGGTAATATGTGGTCGCCAATGTCGATGATAATGGGCTGACGAACCGATTCAATAGAATAGGAATATTGTTATCGAAAATATTGATACTCTTAAAAATCTCTTCCAAGTTGGAGGTTATGCCGCCACCGTCATCTAATGTCTTATCGATCCCCTGCATGCGCTTGGCTCTGACAATCGTCTTTTCCGCTTTGGGACTTTTCCGGTAGTAGAAGTCCGATAGGTTTTCACGCACGGAGACAGTCAGGATCGGTTTGCCGTTAAACTCGGACGTGTCCAGATAGTTTTTGATAAATTTGAACTTTTTCAGAAATTTGTTCTTGTCGAGATTCGGATTGAAATTATCCAGCGACAGACTTAGTTTTTCGTATACTTCCGTTTGATATTCCGGCTTTGCCTCGATCCGGTTGTCGTTCTTATGTACAATTACTTTTTTGATAAGCTCTACAGCCGGATTATCCTTGCGGGTATATTTTTCTCTTTTGGGTTTGACCACGACTTCCGAAATCTCGAAAGCAGTCGGCTTCAACAATACTTCCAAATTGTCATTCTTTTTACCGGGCTTGAGATCGATGAATTTAGTATCGTATCCCAATGAGGCGGCGGCCAGTTTGGTATAGCCCTGATTGTTTTGAAGGGTGAATGTTCCATTGTCGTCTGTCATAGCTCCGATAGTTGACCCGTCAAAATAGACGGATACGAATGGGAGCGGTTCACCGGTAATAGAATCTTTGACAATACCGGATGCCGAGGTAAAACTCTGAGCGTGTGATAGAAAAATTCCTGCTACAGCTTGTAACAGAGCTATTAATATGATATAACGGATAAATCTTACCATGTATTTAACGTTGTTCCTTCTCGGATATGGACAACAAAGATAAGGTTTTTTTGGTTACAGTTTTACTGGCGATATTAATAATCTTTAATCGAAAGATAGTCTGCTGATTAAATGGGGGGGCTAAATATCAATTATACGTACAAAATCCGAAACATATTTCTTTTTATTTGCTTTTAATTCCGCTAACGGTTTTTATCCTTATATTTGTTCTGCTTGAAAACGTAAAAAACAGGTCCTAAAGAAATGAAAGAACATATTAGAAAAAGAAAAATCATGGCTGTGACCTTGACCGGATCTCTTGCCAACTTTCTGCTATTGGTTTTCAAATTTGTAGCAGGTGTGTTAGGGCACAGTAGCGCCATGATCGCGGACGCCGTCCATTCGCTATCCGATTTTGTGACGGATGTAATTGTTTTGCTCTTCATTAATATATCGTCCAAACCGAAAGACGAAGGCCATGACTATGGGCACGGAAAGTATGAAACTTTGGCTACTACGATCATTGGGATTGTCCTGATGTGTGTAGGAGCCGGCCTTTTCTGGGATGGTGCGAACAAGGTATTTGGATTTTATTTTGGAGGCGAACAGTTGGAAAGTCCCGGCAAGATCGCACTTATTGCCGCCATTATCTCTATTTTGATAAAGGAAACCCTGTATCGTCTGACGCTATATGTCGGAAAAAAAGAAAATAGCCAGGCTGTTATCGCGAATGCCTGGCATCATCGTTCGGATGCTTTTTCTTCTATCGGGACGACGTTGGGTATTGGAGGAGCCATCCTCTTAGGTGATAACTGGCGTGTGCTGGATCCGATAGCAGCCGTGATTGTCAGCATATTGATTGTAAAGGTAGCCTTTCAGTTGGTCATACCTGCAATTAATGATTTGCTGGAGAAATCTTTACCGACTGAGGTCGAAGATAAGATTCTCTCTATAATAAATGAAACGCCGGAGGTCAGGAACCCGCATAATCTATGTACCCGCAGAATCGGTAATGATTTTGCAATAGAAGTGCATATCCGGGTCGATGGACAAATAACTGTAAGCCGTGCGCATGAGCTGACGAAGGAGATAGAAAGTAAGTTACGTTTGAAATTTGGGCCTGCAACCCATATCGTCTTGCATGTCGAACCGATAAAAGAGAAAAAAGATGAGTGAACTGACATTATACCGGGGAGAAGTTTTTGATTTTATCGATTCTCCGTTAAATAGAAAAGATGCTTACCGATATTTTCCCGATGGAGCATTGGTCGTACGGGAAGGAGAGATAGTCGATTGTGGGCCTTTTGAGGATATTAAAGGCCGTTATACCGATTATGAACTGGTTGATTATTCCGGTAAACTCCTGATGCCTGGATTTATAGATTCCCATATCCATTATCCGCAAGCTGAAATAATCGGGATGTACGGAAGGCAGTTGCTGGATTGGCTGGAGGACTATACCTTTCCAGCAGAACAGGCGTTTGTTTCTTCGGAACATGCGGATAGGATGGCCCACTTCTTTGTAGAGGAACTATTCCGGAACGGAACGACAGCTTGCATGGCTTATGCAACGGTACATCCAACATCCGTCACCGCTCTCTTCTCCGTTGCGTCGGAATATAATATGTGTATGCTGACCGGAAAAGTGCTGATGGACCGGAATGCTCCGGCAGGATTGACCGATACGGCGGAACAGGGGAAATCCGAAAGTCGTTCTTTGATCGAATCTTGGCATGGAAAAGGGCGGAACCGCTATGTCATCACGCCCCGTTTTGCCATCTCCTGTTCGACGGAACAACTGATTGCGGCTGGACGTTTGCACGAACAATATCCTGGCACTTATATACAGACGCATCTTTCCGAGAATAAAGACGAGATCGACAGCACGCTTTCCTTGTGTCCCGACTGCCAAGATTACTTGGAAGTATACGAGCGGGCAAGATTGGTTACAGACCGTTCCATCTTCGGACATTGTATTCATCTGTCTGATTCGGAATGCCGTCGATTGGTCGAAGCTGGTTCTGTCGTAGCCCATTGTCCTACATCCAACCTCTTTTTGGGAAGTGGCCTGTTTGATATGCAACAAGCCAATCGTGTCGGTATGCAAACCGTATTGGCGACGGACATCGGAGCCGGAACCTCTTTTTCTATGCTGCGCACGATGGGAGAGGCGTATAAAGTGCAGCAACTTGGCGGATATCCGATGTCTGTATTCGAATCATTATATAAATGTACGTTGGGAGCAGCTAAAGCACTTCATTTGGATGATGAAATCGGCTGTTTCGGGAAAGGCCGGAAAGCGGACTTCATTGTTATGGATTATGCCGCCACACCTTCCCAGCAGGTACGCATGGACTATCTGAAACGCCACGGGAAGTGGACGTTGGAAAATAAACTGTTCGGGCTGCAAACATCTGGAGATGAAAGGAATATTCAAGCCACCTATGTGATGGGGAAAAGAGTATTCACCCTTGCTTAGAATACCTGCATCTCGTTCCTGACAGTCGTGACACCAATTAGCCGATCATAGCGAGCACCCATCGGACGATAATAAACATAGATGCTATATTCATTTTGTGTCTGGTAGTAATTACCTTCTATCGGACCTGTCTGACCGACAGAGGAACCGGTCGGGACAAACAAATACTGGTAATTGTAACTTCCCTGTTTGAGAAGTACGGCTTTTTCGTATTGCTTCGTCTCGAAGTTATAGCCCATTTTGCTCTTTTCATCCAATACATTATTAAATAGCTCACCGTTCAGATATACACTCCCATCGGGCAGCGGATCGCATGCAAGTGTAAAATGCACGATATAATAATCCGCTTCCGTATCCGGATCGTTACAGTCGCTGCAACGAATGAAGAAACGGCCGTCCTGATCCTGGTCATATTGGTAAGTGCCTTTATCCCGCCTGTAATCGGTCATAAGTTCCACATTATAGTAAGGATTGTGGAAGGAGATATTTTCGACGTGCATTCCATTATATTTGTTGCTTAGGAACTCCATGCGACGATACTCATTCCCGGCAGGGAAAATAAGGTTGCGGTTATACGTGTAAGATATTTGGTTTTCCAGAATGCTCATAGGTTGCAAGTCCGTTACGGCATTATCGCGCCGGTTGTCCTGGTAAACGAATATCTTCAGGTCCGTTTGCGGATAAGTGATCGGAAAATTTTTGTTGTTGATGTTGAAACTTACCTGCTGATGGCTCTGGTTGGTGTCGATGTCCGTGTTCCCGCTCACCGAAGCCGAGATATTGACAACCGGTTCTACCACAGAGAAACAGGCTGTAAAAATGATCTGGTCCGGCGTATCCTCGTTATAGACCTGGATGGCATAATTGCCGGAAACTTTAAACTGGACATCGTCGTTCGGAAGCAATAGCCGGTAGTTCGAATATTGAGTCGTAGTCCCGATGGAATTGGCAAAATCGTCGATTGTTGTTCCTTGGAAACCATTCATATATTCGATCGGACTCAACTGCGATTGCGTCCAGTCGGCGTTGCAATGCACCACGTTATAGGCATATCGTGTGTATCCACTCCCCAAACCGTCGAAATTGATTTCAATTTGCTCTTCTCCTCCCAACGCTATGTAAGGTTCGGATATCAACTCTCCGGCAACTTTCACCTGAAGCGTTTTTATCTGCTTGCTATTGACATCGGTGAAGAACTTTACCTGTGCGTTTACCCCGATGGAAAGGGCAAAAAGCATCATAAATAGTAAACTGTACACTCTCATTTTCATATTTCTTTCTTTGTCGGTGCAAAATTATGGAATTATTTCTTTAATTATTTTCCATTCCCTGCTTTAAAGCATAAAAAATTGCTTACTTTTGCGGGAAAATTACATATAAACAATTTTAGTTGTATCATGGCAAATGTGATTAAGATTAAAAAGGGTTTAGACATTAATCTGAAGGGCAAAGCTTCGGACGTACTGTTAAACGGAGGGAAAAGCGATAGTTACGCTATCGTTCCCGATTATTATAACGGTATTGTACCCAAAGTTGTTGCCAAAGTAGGAGAAAAAGTCAAAGCCGGTTCTGTATTGATGATCGATAAGAACCGCCCGGAGATCAAGTTTGTTTCGCCTGTCAGTGGCGAAGTAACTGCCGTAAATCGAGGAGAGAAGCGCAAAGTGCTTAGCGTGGTTGTCAAGCCGGAAGCGCAGATCGAGTATGAAGATTTCGGTAAGAAAAATGTAGCTTCCCTCAAGAGAGAAGAGGTGAAGGAGGCAATCTTGCACGCTGGTATGTGGCCGTTTATCAAACAACGTCCGTACGACATCGTCGCCTCGCCGGCTGACGAACCACGTGACATCTTTGTTTCTGCATTCTATTCCGCACCGTTAGCTCCGAACTTCGATTTCGTCGTGAAAGGACAGGAAGTTGATTTTCAGACGGGATTGGATGCGCTTGCAAAACTTACCGACGGCAAGGTGTATGTCGGCATCCGTAAAGGTTCTTCCGTTAGTGTGAAAGGTGTTGAAACTGTAGAAGTGGAAGGTCCGCATCCTGCGGCCAATGTGGGAGTACAGATTAATCACATTAAACCTATCAATAAGGGTGAAGTGGTCTGGACGGTAAATCCTGCCGACGTGATCGTTATCGGCCGTTTGTTCAATAAGGGCATCGCCGATTTCAGCCGCCTGGTTGTGATAACCGGTTCCGAAACGACAGAGAGAGGATACGTTAAGGCAATTGCCGGCTGTACGATCGCCAGTCTGGTTGACGGAAAGATCATGAGAGGTAACGAAGATATCCGCATTATCAGCGGTAACGTGTTGACTGGTACGAAGGTAGAAAAAAACGATTATTTGGGAGCCTATGACAATCAGATTACGGTTATCCCGGAAGGCGACGAAACACACGACTTCTTCGGCTGGGCGACTCCCGGTTTCGGAAAATTCAGTGTGAGCCATTCATTCCCCGCCTGGTTGATGGGTAAGAACAAGGAATATGTGATAGACGCCCGTATCAAGGGAGGCAAGCGTGCTATGATCATGTCCAACGAATACGATAGCGTGTTTCCGATGGATATCATGCCGGAATACCTGTTGAAGGCTATTATCGCATTCGATATCGATAAGATGGAAAACCTGGGTATATATGAAGTAGCGCCCGAAGATTTTGCCCTTTGCGAATTCGTCGATACGTCCAAACTCGAAATTCAGAAGATCGTTCGTCAAGGTCTGGATGTATTATACAAGGAAATGAATTAATAACATTAAAAATTAGAATACATTGAAAGCGTTAAGGAATTACCTCGACAAGATTAAGCCTAACTTTGAGGAAGGCGGAAAGCTGGCGATGTTCCGTTCTGTTTTTGAAGGTTTCGAAACATTCCTGTTTGTTCCGAGCACAACTTCCAAATCAGGCGTACACATTCATGACTATATTGACTCGAAGCGTACGATGACCGTGGTCATCATTGCTTTGTTGCCCGCTTTGCTTTTTGGTATGTACAATGTCGGTTATCAGCATAACCTTGCAATAGGAGCTGATCCGGGATTTCTCATGACTTTTATTTTTGGTTTTCTGGCTGTATTGCCTAAAATCATTGTTTCGTATGTGGTAGGTTTGGGTATCGAGTTTGCTGTTGCCCAGGTGAAGAAGGAAGAAATCCAGGAAGGTTTTCTGGTTTCCGGTATCCTGATCCCGATGATCGTCCCTGTCGACACTCCGTTGTGGATGATCGCCGTAGCTACTGCATTTGCAGTTGTTTTTGCCAAAGAAGTATTTGGCGGTACAGGTTATAATGTATTTAATGTAGCGTTGGTTACACGTGCATTCTTGTTCTTCGCATATCCGGCGGCTATGTCCGGTGACCAGGTGTTTGTTCGTACGGCTGATACGTTCGGTATCGGTGGCGGACAGGTGGTAGACGGCTTCTCTGGCGCGACTCCGCTGGGACAGGTTGCTATCGCAGGCAAGGAACTGATCGGTTCGTTCCAGGCAGTCGATGTTCTCGGACATCCGATTTCCACATGGGACATGTTCTTAGGTCTGATTCCGGGTTCGATCGGTGAAACATCTGTATTGGCGATCCTGATCGGGGCGGTTATCCTTCTTTTCACAAAGATCGCAAGTTGGAAAACAATGGTTTCCGTATTTGTGGGTGGTGCGGTCATGTCGCTTATCTTCAATATGATCGGAACGACGGTGGCCATGTGTGTATCTCCGTTGGATCATTTGTTCCTGGGTGGTTTCGCATTCGGTGCCGTGTTTATGGCTACCGATCCTGTCACTTCTGCCCGTACGGAAACAGGTAAGTACATCTACGGATTCCTGGTAGGAGCTATGGCTATTATTATCCGTGCATTGAATCCGGGTTATCCAGAAGGTATGATGCTCGCTATCCTGTTGATGAATGTATTTGCTCCGCTAATCGACTATTATGTAGTGGAAGCTAACATCAACCGCAGATTGAAACGTGTAATCAAATAAAGTAAGAAGGAGTATGGCAAAATATAAATGTAAAGTATGTGGATATATCCACGAAGGAAATAAAGCTCCGGATGTTTGTCCTGTATGTGCAGCTCCCGCTTCCGATTTCGAAGAAATGAAAGACGAGGCTGCTGCTGACAAGAAAAAGGGACTGGACAGAGACAGTAACGTGTATACTGTTGTTTATGCTTCCGTAATGGTTGTTCTGGTCGCAGTCGTGCTGGCCTTTACTTCGCAATCGCTTAGAACTTTCCAGCAGAAAAACGAGGAAAACGACAAGAGACAGCAGATCCTGCGCTCCATCAACGTGACGGTTCCGGCAAATGAAGCCGAAGCTAAATATTCGGAATTGATCAAAGAAGCATTTCTGGTAAATGAAAATGGTGAAAAAGTAGAAGGTGACGCTTTTGCCGCCGATGTGGTGAAGGCTGCTGCCGAACACCAGTATCCGGTTTTCGTTGCAAATGTAGATGGCCAGCCTAAATACATCATGGCTTTGCATGGTGCCGGTTTGTGGGGACCGCTGTGGGGATATATTTCTGTAGACAGCGATAGGAATACGGTTTATGGTGCTGATTTCAGCCACCAGGGTGAAACTCCGGGATTGGGTGCTGAAATAGCAAAACCTGCATTCAGCAATGAATTCAAGGGTAAGAAACTGTTCATGGACGGTACATTCAAGTCTATTGCGGTCGTTAAGCCTGGCAAGAGCGTTGCCGGTCAGGATTATGTAGACGGTATTTCCGGCGGTACGATTACAAGCCAGGGAGTACAGGCGATGTTATTTAATAGTTTGAATGGTTATGTTAAGTTTTTAACCTCACAAAATTAAGTAGAAAATGGGATTATTATCTGAAAAGAATAAAGAAGTTCTGTTAGGCCCGCTTAGCGTAAACAACCCGGTCATCGTCCAGATGTTGGGTATCTGCTCTGCGCTGGCTGTAACATCAAAACTGGAGCCGGCTATTGTAATGGGTATTTCAGTAACGGCTGTTGTGGCTTTTGCCAACGTGATCATTTCACTGCTGCGTAATACGATTCCAAACCGTATCCGTATCATTGTGCAGCTGGTGGTGGTGGCTGCATTGGTGACTATCGTGAGTGAAGTGCTGAAAGCGTTTGCTTATGACGTAAACAAACAGCTTTCAGTGTTTGTGGGTCTGATCATTACCAACTGTATCCTGATGGGACGTCTGGAAGCATTTGCACTGGGTAACGGTCCGTGGGAATCATTCCTTGACGGAATCGGTAACGGTTTAGGCTATGCATTGATCCTGGTGATCGTCGGTTTCTTCCGCGAGCTGTTAGGTTCCGGCACGTTGCTGGGATTCCAGGTTATTCCGCAGGCATTCTATGACTTCGGTTATGTGAACAACGGTTTGATGATCCTGCCTCCGATGGCATTGATCGTGATCGCCGTGATTATTTGGGTTCACCGTTCTCGTAACAAGGAACTTCAGGAAAATTAATGCTAACTATTAAAAAAATAATAGAATGGAAGAATTATTAAGCACATTTGTCCGCTCGATCTTTGTAGACAACATGATTTTCGCATACTATCTGGGTATGTGTTCTTTCCTGGCTGTTTCCAAGAACGTAAAGACTGCTTTGGGATTAGGTATGGCTGTGACGTTCATTCTGACATGTACGTTGCCGATCAACTATATGCTTGAAAATTATGTATTGAAGGAAGGTGCTCTGCAATGGCTGGGTGCTGAATTCGCTGGTGTAAACCTGAGCTTCCTTGCTTTCATTATCTTTATCGCCATCATCGCTTCGTTTACGCAGCTGGTGGAAATGGTAGTGGAAAAGTTTGCTCCGGCTCTGTACGCTTCTCTGGGTATCTTTTTGCCGCTGATCGCTGTAAACTGCGCTATCCTGGGTGGTTCTCTGTTTATGCAACAAAAGGCATTTCCTAACGTAGGTGTTGCAACTGTTTATGGCTTAGGTTCTGGTATCGGTTGGATGCTGGCTATCGTCGGTATGGCTGCCATCCGTGAAAAGCTGGCATACTCGGATATCCCCAAACCGTTGAAAGGTCTTGGTATCACCTTTATCATCACAGGTTTGATGGGTATGGCATTCATGTGCTTCTCAGGTCTTAAGATATAATATTAACGCATTAAACTTATTACAGAAATGACTTTATTAATGACGACTGGCAGTCTTACAATCGCAGCAGGTGCCGTGATCTTCTTGGTGATTACGCTGATCCTGGTGGGTGCGTTGTTGGCGGCCAAAGCAAAATTGGTACCGTCAGGAAATGTAGACCTGAAGGTAAATGGAGAAAAAGATATTGAGACTCCGATAGGAAGCACTTTGCTGGCTGGTTTGCAAAGTGGTGGTATCTTCTTGTCTTCAGCTTGTGGTGGTGGTGGTAAATGTGGCCAGTGCCGTGCACAGGTATTGGAAGGAGGCGGGGAAATCCTGCCGACAGAAAAGGGCTTTTTCTCTCGTAAACAGATTAAGGAACACTGGCGTCTGGCATGTCAGTGCAAAGTGAAGGAAGATATGGTCGTTCAGGTTCCGGACGAAGTTTTCGGTGTAAAGGAATGGGAATGCGAAGTCATTTCCAACAAGAACGTGGCTACTTTCATCAAAGAGTTTATCGTGGCGTTGCCTAAGGGTGAACACATGGACTTCCTGCCGGGTTCTTATGCCCAGATCAAGATTCCGGCATACGCAATGGATTACAACAAGGATATCGACAAGTCGCTGATCGGCGAAGAATATCTGCCGGCTTGGGAAAAGTTCGGTTTGTTCACGTTGAAATGCAAGAACGACACACCGACCATCCGTGCTTACTCTATGGCCAACTATCCTGCAGAAGGTGA
>ULVY01050679.1_pt1 | contig 13052 bp, 7 predicted proteins | sample 1959861 | NCBI WGS metagenome assembly ULVY01 (sample SAMEA4835798, study PRJEB28245) | human gut metagenome | biome: gut microbiome; material: fecal sample | place: Denmark | collected 2008
AGCTATACATCAACAGAACTATCGGCTTTTAACTCCTAAGCCCGCAGGGCGATAACTCCTTCTAACTCCCTTAAATGAAAAAGCCATGAGAAACATGAGAGATGTTTGTGAATATAATAAGTAAAATTCCTACCTTTGTCTTTATAACCATTGATTTCCTCCATAGCCATGTTAGAAGACTACAGAAGATACCCGATAGGAATACAGAACTTTGAACAGTTGCGCAACAACAACTGTGTGTATGTAGACAAGACGGAGCTGGTTTATAGACTGACGCATACCGACCAGGTCTATTTCCTCAGCCGTCCCCGTCGCTTCGGCAAGAGCCTGCTCGTGTCTACGCTCGAAGCCTACTTCCAAGGAAAGAAAGACCTTTTCAGAGGGTTGGCCATGGAGCGCCTGGAGCAGGACTGGGAGAGCTATCCGGTGCTGCACATCGATTTCAGCATCAGCAAATACCTCTCCGCCCATTATCTGCGCTCCGCCATAAACTGGTTCTTGGAACGGTGGGAGAGAGAATACGGTTGCTGTGTGGAGGATAAGAAGGGCACGCCTTTCAGTGTCCGGCTGGGCAATGTCATAGAGAGTGCCTATAAGAAAACGGGGAAAGCGGTGGTGGTATTGGTAGACGAATACGACTCTCCCATGCTCGACACCAACAGTGACGTGGCTTTGCAGGGCGAGCTACGGGGAATCATGCGCGATTTCTTCAGCCCCCTCAAGGGTATGGGGCAGTATCTCCGCTTCCTTTTCATCACCGGCATCAGCAAGTTCAGCCAGATGAGTATCTTCAGCGAGCTGAACAATCTGCAAAATATCAGCATGCGCGATGACTTCAGCGCTATCTGCGGCACTCCCGAGGAGGCGTTGGCGCAGATAGACAGCAAGCAGTATGCCGTTCCCTATCAGGCGGATGGCAGGAGGGTGGTCAAAGTCGGTGTGAACTTCGACAGTGCCACCCGCACGATAGGAGAGTGGATAGTGAGGTGATTATTTCGTGAATGTCACCCCTTCCACATGTTCACCGATGAAGAAGCGTGCCATGTCTCCCGTCTTGTACCATTTCGGCTTGCCCGGCATGTCATCGTAAATCACTTCTCCGTTGATCCTGAGATTCTCGAAGCGGATGTTCTTCACTTTCCGTTCTTCGTTGTAGCCGGCAATGATGGACAGTTCGGCGTTCTCTCCGTTGTAGGTGATGTCCTTGAAGAGCACGTTCTCAATCCCTCTGCCCGGAGCCGCACAATATTTCTTGTTGAAGAAGATGCGCAGGTTGACGAGTTGGCCTTGGCGGAAGTTTTCTATGCGGATATTCTCGAAGCGGACGTTGCGGACGAGGTTGTTGTCTCCTACGTTGATGGCAAGGCATCCCTGATAGTCCACTTGCTTTTCTTTATGGTCCAGGATGTCGATGTTGATGTAGTTCAGGTTTTCCATGATTTCATTCTTCTCGGGATTGCCGTGCAGTCCGATAAAGATGGGGTGGGCTACGTCCGCCCAGAGCGTGGAGTTCTGCATGGTGATGTTCCGGCACCCGCCATTGAATCCCATACGGGTGGCATACACGGTGGTACAGTCATCGGAATTGCGGCAGAACACGCCGTCGAACAGTACGTTGTTGCTGGCAAACACGTTCATCCCGTCACCCCATCCGTAGGAGCTGATAGCCTTTACGTTGCGTATCGTCACGCTGTCCGAGCCACCGGTGGGGCATTGCGTGGTCATAACGCCTTCTACCTCTATGTTTCTGGAATTGATGATTCTGATACCTGCCCCACGGCCTTCGGGGTGTACTTCCCCTCTTCCGAAAACCTTCACATCCTGTGCGTTTACCACTTGGATGCAGCCTTTCACGATGGCTCCTCCGGCAATGTACACGGTCTTGCCCGAAGGAACATTCAAGGTATCGCCCGGCAACCGGTGCATGCCCGGAGCGAAATAAATCAGGTTGCGGTCCTTTTTCAACTTCTTCGGGTTCATGCCCGGTTTCAGCGGATTGTTCCGGTCTATCGGATTGGCGAAGAGGTGAAGGTTGTGAAAGATGTCGCCGTTGACTTCTATCGACAAGTTGCGGGGGGAATTTAGTTTGAAAGTGAGTGTGTTGCCGCTGACTTGCGGAGTGATGCCGTAGGAAAGGGGACGTATGCGGGCTGCCTTTATCTCTTCCTTATGGGCGGTGACCGATACTTCCACTTCACCGTCGAAGTCGAAATAGCTCATGGATGCCAGCTCTACGTGGTGCCGCGCCTCTTTAACTTCGTCCACTTTGACGGGATAGGTGGCTATCGTTTGCCACTCTCCACCCGGTTGGCGTACCTTGACAGTGAAGTCGTTCTTCAATTCCGCTTCCTGAGGAGCGGGATAGGTGATTAACTGGTTTTGCGCGTAGGAGGTTCGGATAAAACCGAGCAGGATGCCTGAAATGATTAACAGCTTTTTAAGTTTCATGGACATATGTATTTTATATTCTTACTTATAGAATACGTTTTATGGGCGGCATCCACTTAACGGCTTGATAAACTTCTGTGAATAATATAATCAAGGTGCTTTTTCATTCACTTTCTTATTTTATGTTTGAGTGTTTTTACTGACTCGTTCGTATGTTCAGATAAACGAAGAACTTATGAGATATAAGATTATTATTGCAGCGATGTGCTTCGGCATGTGCGGCACGCTGTCCGCACAATCTATCTATCCCGGGCAACATGCCGGGAAAATGAAGAAAGAAACAATTGCTCCTCTCCAAGTGAAGAGCTTTGATTTGAAGGATGTCCGGTTGTTGCCGAGCCGCTTTCGTGAAAACATGATGCGCGATTCGGCTTGGATGGTTTCTATTGATGTGAACCGTCTGCTGCATAGCTTCCGTACTAATGCTGGTGTGTTTGCCGGACGTGAAGGCGGATATATGACAGTGAAGAAGCTTGGAGGCTGGGAGTCGTTGGATTGCGAGTTGCGCGGGCATACCGCAGGACATCTGCTTTCAGCTTACGGGTTGATGTATGCAGCTACCGGCAGTGACATCTTCAAGCTGAAGGGAGATAGTATCGTTAATGTCTTGGCTGATGTACAAAAAGCTCTTGGAAATGGTTATCTCAGCGCTTTTCCGGAGGAACTGATAAACCGTAATCTGCTTGGAACCAGTGTTTGGGCACCTTGGTACACGTTGCATAAGTTATTCTCGGGCTTGATAGACCAATATCTGTATGCTGATAATCAGCAGGCATTGAACATTGTGAAGGGAATGGGTGACTGGGCGTATCACAAACTGAAACCACAGAGCGAAGAAACCCGCCGCAAAATGATTCGCAATGAATTTGGTGGTATCAATGAGTCATTCTATAACCTATATGCCATTACCGGTGATGACAACTATCGCTGGCTGGCGGAGTATTTTTATCACAACGATGTGATAGACCCGCTGAAAGAACTGCGCGATGATTTGGGAACCAAGCATACCAATACTTTTATCCCGAAAGTGATTGCCGAAGCACGTAACTATGAGTTGACGCAAAACGAAGTAAGCCGGAAGTTGGCCGATTTCTTCTGGCATACGATGATTGACCATCATACCTTTGCACCGGGGTGTAGCAGCCAGAAAGAACATTTCTTCGACACTGCTCACTTCTCCAAATTCCTGAACGGCTATACGGGGGAGACTTGCTGCACGTATAATATGCTGAAGCTGAGCCGTCACTTGTTCTGCTAGACAGGCGACGTGAAGGTGGCCGATTATTACGAACGGGCGCTTTATAATCATATACTTGGCCAACAAGACCCGGAATCGGGAATGGTATGTTACTTCTTGCCTTTATTGAACGGGGCGCACAAGGTGTATAGCACGAAGGACAACTCCTTCTGGTGCTGCGTGGGCAGTGGATTTGAAAGCCATGCCAAGTATGGTGAAGCCATCTACTACCATAATGATAAAGGCATTTATGTGAATCTCTTTATTCCTTCGGAAGTGAACTGGAAAGAAAAAGGTATGGTGCTCCGTCAGGAAACCGCTTTTCCGTCCGAAGAAAAAACAACGCTGACCGTGCATACGAAAACACCGGTGACGACCACCGTCTATCTGCGTTACCCGTCATGGAGTGGAAAGGCAACGGTGCGTGTAAATGGAAAGAAGATAGCTGTCGGGCAGAAACCGAGTTCTTATATCGCTTTGACCCGCCGTTGGCAAGAGGGTGACTGCATAGAGGCTGTTTACCCAATGCAGGTGCGTTTGGAAACAACGTCGGATAACCCGAAGAAAGGCGCATTGCTCTATGGCCCTATTGTTTTGGCCGGCGAACGTGGCACAGAAGGGATGCAGGAACCTGCGCCATTCTCCAATCCGAAACTGTATAATGATTATTATACCTACGATTATCATGTTCCGGCCCAATTGCCGACAACGTTGCGGGTGAATAGGAAACAGTTGGGTGAGGTATTGAAGCGTGTAGGTGACGGGTTGAACTTCACGACTTCACAAGGAGACGTTATCCGTCCGCTGTATGACATACATCGCCAGCGCTATGTCGTTTATTGGAATCTTGTAGAAACAGATTGATATTCAATTATTTTAAAACATTTAGAATCAAAAGAATGATGTTCGATAGGGTTACTTTGCATTTCTGTACTTTTGTTTATGTCCTTCTGTCCGTTTTGTGTGCGGTAGCTGGGGCTGCTCCTGAGGCGAGGGCTGCCGAATGGCAGTGGTCGGTAATTGTTCCTTCGATAACTTCGGCAGAAACGGAGGAGCATCCGCAGGCTTTCTTGTGGATACCTTCGGATTGCCGACAAGTGAAGGCTGTGGTAGTGGGCCAGCACAATATGTGTGAGGAGACTTTGTTTGAGAATCCGGCTTTCCGGAGGAAAATGCAGGAAGCAGGCATTGCTCTGGTATGGATTACTCCGATACTCGATTTCCCCTGGGATGTGACAAACGGGTGCAACGATGCCCTATTGACTGCATTGGATGATTTGGCGGAAGTAAGCGGTTATACCGAATTGAGGTTTGCTCCGATAGTGCCTTTGGGACATTCTGCCATGGCGACTTTCCCTTGGAACTTTGCTGCTTGGAATCCGGAACGGACGCTGGCGGTGGTTTCTTATCATGGAGACGCGCCGCGCACCAATCTTACCGGTTATGGTCGTGCCAATCTGGAATGGGGACGTTCACGCAATATTGATGGTATTCCCGGACTGATGGTCGAAGGGGAATACGAATGGTGGGAGGCACGTGTCAATCCGGCGTTGGCTTTTCGTATGATGTATCCCGAAAGTTGTATTTCTTTTCTTTGTGATGCCGGACGGGGGCACTTTGATGTAGCCGACCGTACTGCGGAGTATATCGGACTGTTCCTGAAGAAAGCGGTAGAACAAAGGATTCCTGAAACAGCCGATTGCAGCCGCCCGGTTGCTCTGAAAAAACTCCATCTTCGCGACGGATGGCTTGCCGAACGCTGGCGAACCGGAAAAGACGAGCCGCAAGGAGAAGTGCGTACCGCTCGTCTTGCCAGACAGCCCCGCCGTTCCCGACCGGCTCCTTATTCTCAGTATAAGGGAGACAAGCATGATGCCTTTTGGTATTTCGACGGGGAAATGGCAGAACTGACCGAAGCGATTTATCGTCAAGACCATGATTTGCTGCCGCAATATGTCAGCTTTATGCAGGCAGGCGAACCGGTTCCTTATAATCCTGCATCACATGTCACTCTTTCCGCACGTTTCCTGCCGGAGGCTGATGGGGTGACATTCAGGCTGAAAGCAGTCTATACAGATAGTCTTCGTTCTTCCCTGACAAAGGAGCATGCTGTTTCCATTCCCCGCATCAGTCGAATCTGCGGTCCGGTGAGACAGACGGATGATACGACTTTTGTACTCAACTTTTATCGCATGGGTATGAACAACAAAAAGCGGACAGCAAGCATCACCCTTGTGGCAAGCGCCGATGGCGACCGGCAATATAAAGAATGTGTGCAGGAACTTAGCTTCTCTATCCCTTATCCCTTGACGGAAGGCAGGCGGCAACATATTCTTTTCCCCGGGATAGAGAATGTAAGCGCAGATGCAAAGTCTGTTCCACTTCGCGCCACATCGGATTGCGGGCTGCCGGTATATTATTATGTGAAGGAAGGCCCGGCTGAAGTGGAAGGCAATGAGCTGGTACTGAAAAAGATACCTCCCCGTAGCAAGTTCCCGTTGAAAGTGACGGTGGTGGCTTGGCAATACGGGCTGTCTGGAAAGGTGCAGACTGCCGAGCCGGTGGAACGGATATTTTATATTCAACGTTGAACTTTAATAAAATGATATAGAAAAACATGAAACCTATCGTATTGTGCTTGTTCGTTTATTTATGGAATATTTCATGCGTCTATTCCCAGCAACATCCTTGCATGTATGCGTGTCCTGCTGATAAGGAGAGTATCAAGGCTAAAATTGAAAGCGAGGCGTGGGCGTATGCTGCTTTTAGTCAGGTGCGTCAAAAAGTGGAAAAATATGCCGACCGACATCGCTCTGACCCGGAATGGATGGTGTCTCGCTTTGCCATGTATTGGGAGAAAGGGAAACGATACACGCAGTGTTACTTGAAGAACCAAAATTGGGACAGAGGCGAGGGTGATGCACCGGTACCTACGGTGCGTATGCCTGGCATGCGTACGTGGAACAAGTTTGTGAATGTGCCTTTGGAACAGCGCATACCTTATAACAAGACAGGAGATATGCTGGGAATTAATAAACTGAATCCGGCAGAGCCACCCGTGATGATACCATACAAAGAAAGTGGGCATATGGTTCGTAGCAATAATGTTGAAATTCTCTCCTTGGCAGAGAATGCTGCTTTTGTTTATTGGATAACCGATGAGGAAAAATACGCTCGCTTTGCCGCCGATATTTTTAATACGTGGCTGGTAGGTACGTATTATATGAATCCTATTCTGGATCCTGAAAAATCGTGTGGCAGTACCGGTGGTTGGGAACCCGGAGGCATTTGCGGATATTATGATTATGAGCAGATTCATGATGAACTGGCAATGCATGCGGCTGTTGTTTACGACTTCCTTTTTGATTATCTGAAGGATTATCCTCATCCTCACTTGAGAATTATCGGGAAAAGTACAAAAGAAGTGACCGAGGAAGTATTCAGACGATTTATTGAACTGGGGTTGATTAGGGGAGATAAGAAAGGTAACTGGAATGTGAACGGTTGGAATATGATTCTTCGTCCTATTCTGACATTGGACAGTAACGACGCGTATGTTGATGGTAAAGGTAAGGAGTATTATCTGAATTTCCTACTGTATGAATCGACGGCTTTTCATGAAGCTATTCCGGATATGGTAAAGAACTACAATCCAATAACAGGGTTATGGCCCGAATCGCCTGGTTATGCATTCAGTACGATTCAGATGATATTGGATTGGTCGGTATTGCTGAAACGGGCAGGAATAGATATAATCGCTGACTATCCGATATTACAGAAAGCTGCCATGGCAGCATTTCCATGGATGGATGAGCGGGCTAATCTCATGGTTTTCGGTGATTCGCGAGGCGGCAATGTCAACTTCAAAACATTTGAGAACTTGTTGACTTATTATTCGGCCACCGGACAAGAAGAAAATGCCGGAAAGGTTGCGGAAGCCTTGAACAAGGGTGTCGCTTTGAATAAATATAGCCGTGTCGATGCAGGCTGGCCGGGCATCTGTACGTATACGCCGATGATACCGGCAGACCAACCGGGGCTGAGTGAACGAGCTTCTTATTCGTCGCATCATCGTTTTATTGTAATGAAGAACTGGGATAAGACTTATAAATTGATGGCTACCCTGTATGGGGGAAAGAAAGGCTATCATCTCTCTGCCAATGGATTGGCATTGCAGTTTTATGGTTACGGTTATGCGTTGGCACCCGATGCGGCAGCTTATGAGTCTTATTGGAGCAGGGATTATGCCTATCATCAAGGTCCGTTGGGGGCAAATACAATTTTGCCGGGTTATACCGAAGGCAGTATCAATATTCTGGCCATGGAGCCGGAAGTCGATTCTACCAGTTTCTCCACAACAAGGGCTTTGACTCCTTATTTGAACTTTGCCGATGTAGAAGCTGCGGAGAAAAGACGGACGGTGGCTTTGATGTCTGTTTCGGATGAGGCAGGATATTATGTAGATATATTCCGTTCGGACTTGGAAGACAATGATTTTTTGTTTCATAATGTTGGCACAGCACTTGCCTTGACCGATGGAGAAGGAAGAGAGTTGTCCTCGCAAGATGTTGACCGGCTGGAACTGCTTTCTGGTGATACCGGCAGCTGGTTTACCGAGAAACAAATCAGCAAGTTTGACGGAAATTTTAAAGCTGACTGGACATTGCCGCAAGGTATCACTTCGCGTCTTTGGATGACGGGCAATGAAGGACGGAGCATTTACCGGATGAATGCACCATCTACTACGCTGGTAGACGGGCTGACTCCGGATGATTGCGGCAAAACGCCGAATCATACTCCTGTTTTATTGGTGAGGCAGATTGGAAGTAATGCAAAAAGCAGACCTTTTATGTCTGTTTATGAGTCGTTTAAAAATAGCCGACCGGCTGTGATAGGTGTAAGAGCCTTGTTATCGGGAACTTCTTCAGTTGGTATAGAAGTGGGCGTTGTGGATAATCGGAAGGACTATTTCTTGAGTGCGGAAGACAAACATACGAGAGTTGATATAGAAGGAATATCGCTTCGAGGGAGTTTTGCACAAATTACGGTGCAGGACAAAGAAATATGTTCATTCTATTTGGGTAGCGGCTTTTTGCTGGAGAAGGATGGTTGTAGAATTGAGGTGTTGGGAGATAATCCCGTTTATGCAGCTGTGTATAGGCAGGAGAATGAAATCCGTTGTTCTGCTACTGGAAGGATTAGATTGACATGGCAGGGAAAGGATTGCATTGTAGAGGCAGGATTGAACCAATGTATAGAATGAATGAGTGGAAAATTTAAATAATAAAGATACTATGAAGATTCAGAGGTTGAAAATCAGATTATTGGGAATCATATTGGTGGCATTAGGAACATCTTGCACCGAACAGAATGCCATTTCATATACGGATTATGTGAATGTGTTTATTGGAACCGGAGGGCATGGACATACCTTTCCCGGAGCAACGTATCCTCATGGAATGGTTCAACTGAGCCCTGATACCCGCCTGTCGGGTTGGGATGCTTGTGCAGGTTATTATTATGATGATAATCATATACATGGCTTTACGCATACTCATTTAAACGGTACGGGAAGAGGGGACTATGGTGACATACTTTTTATGCCGGTGGTGGGTGAAAAGCCTTTGCAGGCAGGTGTCGACGGCCATTTGGGAAAAGAAGGATACCGTTCCCGTTTTTCGCATTCTAATGAGAGCGCTCGTCCGGGTTATTATCAGGTGTTACTTGAAGATGATTCAATCAATGTAGAGCTGACGACAACATTACGTGCTGGCATGCATCGCTATACCTATCCGTTGGGCAGGGATAATCGGCTGATAGTGGATATGGGACCCACTATCCAGAACTATGAGCATCCGATTACTGAAATAGAGATACTGAACGATTCTACCATTAGCGGGATGAAGTTTACAGATGGGTGGGCCAAACAACATTATGTTTATTTCTATGCTGTATTTTCCACGCCATTTGAGTATAAGTTGTTTGCTGATACAACATGTGTGCAAGGAACTTCTTCCATCAGTACCCATACAGCTAAAGCATTGATAGAATTTCATCCGTCGGACAATGCCGGACAGTCGCAGCAGGTGATAGCTAAGGTTGGTATATCAAGTGTAGATAGGGAAGGAGCCCGGAAGAATGTGGAAACAGAAATTCCCCACTGGAATTTTGAAAGTGTGGTGAAAGAAGCGGACGAGGTATGGAACAAAGAACTGGGCAGGATTAAAGTTGAGACTGCCGATGCAACAAGCCGAACGATTTTCTATTCGTCGCTTTATCACACGGCCATTCAGCCAAGTTTGGCTTCGGATGTAGACGGACGTTATCGCACGATGGGGCAAGAAACCAGGAAAGATTCTTCTTATGTGGCTTATACTGTATTTTCTTTATGGGATACTTTTCGGGCTCTTCATCCGCTCTATACCATCATAAAGCCTGCTTTTAATCAGCAACTCATCAAGGTTTTGCTACGCAAATATGATGAGATGGGCATTTTACCGAAGTGGGAGCTTGCCTCGAATGAGACCGGAACAATGATTGGATATCATGCAGTGTCGGTTATTGCAGATGCCTTTATGAAGGGGCAATGTGATTTTGATACGAAGAAAGCGTTGGAAGCATGTGTACGTTCTTCGGTATACGATACAGCCGGTATCAATAAGGCTATGAATTGTAGTATCAAGAATGTAAAGGTGATGCCCCTGGATATTAAGTATAAAAATGAATGGGGATATATACCGTGTGACAAGGTGAAGACTGAAACCGTATCTAAAGGTTTGGAGTATGCTTATAATGACTGGCTGATAGCGCAACTTGCTTGCGAAATGGGTGACACACTTCTTTATGAAAGTTATCTGAAGAAGGGAGAAACATATCGTATCTATTTCGACTTTGAAACAAAGATGATGCGTGCCAGGTTGAGCGATGGAAGTTGGCTTACGCCTTTTGATCCGAAGGCTGTAGAACGTCCGGGCAATTACATTGAAGGAAATGCTTGGCAATGGGCATGGTTTGTTCCGCACGATGTAGAAGGTTTGATTGACTTATGGGGTGGTAAGGATGCTTTTGCTGCCGGACTGGATTCATTGTTTACCATGAATTCAGATTTGACGGGAGATGAAAGTGCAGCGCTGGACGTGACAGGCATGATAGGGCAATATGCACATGGTAATGAGCCTGGACATCATGTGCCATATTTATATAATCACGTGGGGCAATATCATAAAACTCAAGCCTTGGTCGACTCTATTTTGTATAATCTTTACAGAAATGAACCTGATGGATTGTGTGGGAATGAAGATGTGGGGCAAATGTCGGCATGGTATGTGTTTAGCGCAATGGGGCTTTATCCCGTATGCCCGGGTAAGCCGTACTATGCATTGGGGCGACCTTTGTTTGATAAAGTAGTCCTACACTTGGAAAATGGGAAGACTCTGGTTATTGAAGCCGAGAATAATCATCGTAAGAATAAATACGTATCATCCGTCTTTTTCAATGGAAAGCCTTTAACGGATATGCAACTGTCCCATTTCAATTTGATGCAGGGAGGAACGTTGAAATTTCTGATGAAAGCCGGTGATGAGTAGTTCGGTTACCAGATTCTTTTTCTTTCGGATTGAGTAGAAACCTTGTTCTATTCGTATTTTATAGCTGAGTATTCAAAATCATGAAAAACTGAATATATGAAGAAAATAGGACTCTTTTTGTGTACGTTTGTCGCAACTACGGCATTGGGTGCCGTCAGTGATAAAGAATTGAAGCTTTCCTCTCCTAATGGAAATCAGACCGTTGTATTCCGGCAGGAACAGGTGGTGCCGGATACCCGTGAATTGTGTTACCAAGTGACGTACAAAGGAATACCAGTCGTTGAGAAGTCCCGTGCCGGACTTGGATTGGACAACCGTATCTGGGAGATGGCGTTGGGTGTCCGTAACCTGAAACAACCGGCTTGCTGGATGGACAACTTGGAGGTGGACTCGGTCACTGTCTTGCCGGGCGTGGATAATACTTGGCAGCCTTTTTATGGAGAGCGCAGTACGGTACGTGATAATTATAATGCCGCTACCATGCATTTATCCAAGAAGGATGGTTCAGGCTATCGGTTTGACATCGAGGTGCGTGCTTACGATGAGGGCATCGCTTTCCGCTATTTCTTTCCCGAACATCCCAAAGCCATTTTCCATAAAGTGGTGGCTGACCTGACGGAATATACATTCCCCGAAGGAACGATGGCATGGACGGAACAATGGGCACAAGCGCACTTCGAACATTTGGCCATTGATGACATCAAGCGACCCGTGGAACGCGCCCTGACACTGGAACTTCCCGGTGGAGTATGGGCTGCCCTTACCGATGCGGATGTGGATGACTGGTGTCTGACCAAATATCTCGCTTCTGATAAGAAGGAAAATACATTGACTTCCGTGATGTATAGCCCCGTGGATGTTGTGACGTATTATGCCACTCCGTGGAAAATCATTATGGCTGCCGACAAACCGGGCGAGTTGCTGGAACATAACACGATTATCGAGAATCTGAATCCACCTTGTGAGATAGCCGATGCTGCCGCATGGGTGAAACCCGGAAAGATTATGCGTGAGACAACCATTACTACCGAGGGAGCCATTGCTACCATAGACTTCTGTGCTGCTCATCATATTCCTTATATGCTTTTTGACTGGTTATGGTATCTGCCTTGCACTTCGCATGACGGCGACGCTACGAAAGTGGTGGATAAGCTGGATATGCCGCGGGTAGTCGCTTATGGAAAGGAAAAAGGAGTCGGCATCTGGGTATACGTCAACCAGCATGCACTGATGAAGCAGGCACGGGAGTTATTTCCGATATTGCGTCAATGGGGTATTGTGGGTGTGAAGTCCGGTTTTGTACAATATGCCAGCCATCGTTGGGCTACTTGGCTGCACGACCTTGTGCGGTTGGCTGCGGAAAACCATCTGATGATGAATATCCATGATGAGTTCCGTCCTTCCGGTTTCAGCCGTACCTACCCGAATCTGTTGACGCAGGAAGGAATCTGTGGCAATGAGGAGTTTCCGGATGCTACGCATAATACGATACTTCCTTTTACACGTATGATAAATGGTGCGGCAGACTATACCATCTGCTATTTCGACAAACGGCTTAAGACTACCCATGCCCACCAGTTGGCTGCCTCGCTTGTTTTCTATAGCCCTTTGCAGACTATTTTCTGGTATGACAAACCTTCTTTTTATCACGGCGAATCGGAAGTGGAATGGTTCGAGAATTTGCAAACGGTGTTTGATGATACAAGAGTGCTGGACGGCACACCCGGCAAGAACGTAACCATGGCCCGTCGTAAAGGGCAGGAATGGTTCTTGGGGGCGAT
>ULVY01061503.1_pt1 | contig 13017 bp, 7 predicted proteins | sample 1959861 | NCBI WGS metagenome assembly ULVY01 (sample SAMEA4835798, study PRJEB28245) | human gut metagenome | biome: gut microbiome; material: fecal sample | place: Denmark | collected 2008
CTCCACGCGCCGCCGTTTCAAAATGCTCCCGCCGCCATGCCGCTTTGTCGGCCTCTCTCTTGCCATTCCCGCATTTCCCCTTGACAAAACGTTCCCGTCGCCTTAATATCCCCCCAAAATCCACCCCATCTGAAGGAGACCTTTCGTGCAAACGGTTATTGACAAATTAAGCGACATTTTTTCCGCGGGTTTTTCCGCTGCCGATTATGACGCCGCCTTGGGGCGCGTTGTCGTTTCGGCTCGCCCGGACTTATGCCAGTTTCAGTGCAACGGCGCCATGTCCGCCGCCAAACAGTATCGCAAAGCTCCGCTGGCAATCGCCGATGACGTGGCTGCGGCACTGCCTGCCAACGATGTCGTCGCAACCGTTTCCGTCGTCGCCCCCGGGTTTATCAACATCACCGTCAAAGACGAATTCATCGCCTGTTATCTGGAAGAAATGAACCAGAGCGAAAACTGCGGCTTTGCCAAGGTTGAAAATCCCCGCACCGTCGTCATTGACTACGGCGGGCCGAACGTTGCCAAACCGCTGCATGTCGGGCATCTGCGCTCGGCCATTATCGGCGAATGCTTAAAGCGCCTGAACCGTTTTGCCGGCAACAAGGTCATTGCCGATGCGCACTTGGGCGACTGGGGGCTGCAAATGGGGCTGATTATTCACGAACTCTCCCTCCGTCATCCCGAATTGCCGTATTTTGACGAAAATTATGCCGGGGACTACCCGCAGGAAGCGCCGTTCACTCTGGCAGATTTGGAGCAGATTTATCCTTTTGCTTCCGCCAAATCCAAAGAAGACGAAGCCTATCTGGCCGCTGCCCGCGCCGCCACGCAGGAAATGCAGTCCGGACGCCGCGGTTACCGCGCCCTGCTGCGCCATATCGTCGGCGTTTCCGTTCCCGACTTAAAGCGCAACTATGCGCGGCTGGACGTCGACTTTGATTTCTGGCTCGGCGAAAGCGATGCCGACCCTTTTATTCCCGATATGGTCAGGATGATGAAAGACAAGGGGCTCGCCTATGAAAGCGAAGGGGCCCTCGTCGTAGATGTCAAAGAAGAAAGCGATACCGCGCCAATCCCGCCGTGCATTATTTTGAAATCCGACGGCAGCGCAATTTATGAAACGACCGACCTTGCCACCCTCGTCCAGCGCGAACGGGATTTCCGCCCGGACCGTGTCATGTATGTTGTCGACAAACGCCAGGCGCTGCATTTTGAGCGCGTTTTCCGCTGCGCCCGCAAAACCGGCGTAACCCGCCCCGAAACCGAACTGACGTTCATCGGTTTCGGCACCGTCAACGGCAAAGACGGCAAACCCTTCAAAACCCGTTCCGGCGGCACGATGAAACTCTCCGAACTGCTGGATACGGTAGAAAGCAAAGTTGCGATTAAAGGCGAAGAGGAAATACCCGCAGCCGAACTGCGGCAGTTGAAACAGACCATCGGCCTCGCCGCCATCAAATACGGCGACCTGATGAACCCTTGCGAAAGCAATTATATTTTTGACATTGACAAGTTTGCCTCGTTTGAAGGCAATACCGGGCCGTATATCCTTTATACCATGGTGCGGATAAAGTCCATTCTTGCCAAGCTTAAGGAACGCCATCCGGAGATTGCCGCTGCTGTTTCGTCCAACACAACTGCATCCGGAACCGCCTGCCGTTTTGCCGCTTTCACCACTGCCAGCGAACGCGACCTGGCTCTGACGCTGACCCGTTTCAGCCACACGCTTGGCGAAGCGCTCAAAAAAGATGCCCCCTCCATCATCTGTTCGTATGTGTACGAGATTTCCAACAAGTTCAACGTCTTCTACCACGATAAAAAGATTTTGGCAGAAGAGGATAAAACGACCCTGCGGTCGCTCGTTGCGCTGATTACCCTGACACTGAAGGTTTTGGATATATGCATTAACATTCTGGGTTTCAAAGCGCCGGAAAAAATGTAACAAAAGATGCAACGCCTGCCCTGCTCCCACATCGGAACACCCGGAGCTGCCGCAAACCTGTTGTTCTGCGCCCCGCTACTCTGCCTGCCTTTCTGCTCTGCTGCGAAGCCTGTTGTTCTGCGCCCCGCTGCTCTGCCTGCCTTTCTGTTCTGCTGCGAAACCTGTTGTTCTGCGCCCCGCTGCTCTGCCTGCCTTTCTGCTCTGCTGCGAAACCTGTTGTTCTGCGCCCGCTGCTCTGCCAGCCTTTCTGCTCACCGCAAACCTGCTGTTCTGCCGCAATGCCGTTCAGCCCCGTTTCCGTGTCTTCCGCGGCCGGTTCCTAATCCTCCACGACCAGCCGGATGGATTCCAGCCTCTTAATTTCGTCGCGGCACTTCATCGCCTGTTCAAATTCCAAATCCGCCGCGTATTGTTTCATTTCCCTGGTCAACCGCTTGATTTCTTTGGCGATGTTTTCAATCCTGTCGCGGGCAATCGGCGCCGTCAGCTCCTTGTCGCCCTCTGCCTCGGTCATCGTCTGCAATACTGACGAAATCGCCTTTTTAATCGTCTTCGGCGTAATCCCATGCTCCAGGTTATATTGAAACTGCTTCTTGCGTCGCCGTTCGGTCTCGTCCAGCGCAAACTTGATTGAATCCGTCATCTTGTCGGCATACAGCACCACGCGCCCCTCGGCATTGCGCGCCGCCCGCCCGATAGTCTGAATCAGCGACCGCGTCGAGCGTAAAAACCCCTCTTTGTCCGCGTCGAGAATAGCCACCAGCGAACACTCGGGAATGTCAAGCCCCTCGCGCAGCAGGTTAATCCCGACCAGAACGTCAAATACGCCCTGCCGCAGGTCGCGGATAATCTCAATACGTTCCAGCGTATCAATATCCGAATGCAGATACCGCACTTTAATCCCGTTTTCCTTAAGATATTCGGTCAAATCCTCCGCCATCTTTTTCGTCAGCGTCGTAACCAGCGCCCGCTCGCCCTTGGCAATCACCTTGCGGCATTCCGCCATCAAATCGTCAACCTGGTCTTCCACCGGCTTGACCACGCAGACCGGATCCATCAGCCCCGTCGGGCGGATAACCTGCTCGGCAAACACGCCGTGGCTCTGTTCCAGTTCCCAATCGCCGGGCGTCGCCGAAACGAAAATCGTCGGCGCGCGGAACCTGTCCCATTCCTCAAACTTCAACGGCCGGTTGTCCACGCACGACGGCAGCCGGAACCCATAATCAGCCAGCGTGGATTTGCGGTTGCGGGCGCCGCGATACATGCCGCCGATTTGCGGCACCGAAATGTGGCTCTCGTCAATAAACAGCAGCGCGTCTTTCGGAAAATACTCAAACAGCGTCGGCGGCGGCTCGCCCGGCGCGCGTCCGGTCAGATAGCGTGAATAGTTTTCAATCCCTTTGCAGTGCCCGGTCGTTTCCATCATCTCCAGATCAAACCGCGTCCGCTGCTCCAGCCGCTGCGCCTCCACCAGCTTGTTGTCGTGCCTCAGCTCGTCAAGCCGCAAAGCCAGATCTTCCTTAATGTGCATCATCGCCTGCGACAGCGCCGGACGCGGCGTAACATAATGGTTCGCCGGATAAATCGTAATCTCTTCCAAATCCGCGGTTTTTTTGCCGGTCAAAACGTCAAACTCGCTGATTTTCTCAATCTCGTCGCCAAAGAAAGATACCCGCCACCCGCGGTCTTCGTAGTGCGCCGGAAAGATATCCAGCGTATCGCCCTTAACCCGGAACGTAGAACGCACGAAATTCGCCTGATTGCGCTCATATTGCAGCAACGCCAGATTTTTATAGATTTCTTTCGGCTCAATGCAGTCGCCCTTTTTGAGCGAAAACGCCATCGCCGAATACGATTCCATGCTTCCCAAACCGTAAATGCATGACACCGACGCCACGATAATCACGTCTTTCTCTTCCAAAACGTTACGCGTCGCTCCGTGCCGCATCCGGTCAATCTGCTCGTTAATCGCAGAATCTTTTTCAATATAGGTATCAGTCTTCGGAATATATGCTTCCGGCTGATAATAGTCGTAGTAGGATACGAAATACTCAACATGGTTGTGCGGAAAAAACTCTTTCATCTCCGCATACAGCTGCGCCGCAAGAATTTTGTTCGGCGCCATAATCAGCGTCGGCTTCTTCATCTCCTCAATGATTTTGGCCATGGTAAAGGTCTTGCCCGAACCGGTAACGCCCAGCAGAACTTGGTTTCTTTCGCCTCTTCTCAGGCCGTCGCACAGTTGCCTGATTGCTTCCGGCTGGTCTCCCGACGGCTCAAACGGGCTGACCACTTCAAATTGATTGCTCATAGAGGTATATATAGCGCCGTCTGCCCCCAAAAGTCAATAGATATAAAAACCAGCCATTCCCTGCTTTAGCCGTTTTTCTTCTCAGTTTTAATATTTCCCTTACTGTACAGTTTTTTTCGCACTGGTTCTTACATTCCTGTATTCCTTACCCTTGCGAACAATCCGGACTGCTGAAAAAAAAGGGTCGTTTAAAATCAACAGAACTGTTTCTTTATTTTTATAATACAATCAATCAGTTAAAAAAACGTAAATAAAACTAAAGATGTATATTTTAAACGACCCCAAAAAATCAGCACGACACACTCCAAAAAACAAAGGCAACCTATATCAAAGGACAAAACCATGAACAAAAATATCTTACTGGCAGGAACCGCTATTTGCTTGTTAAGTATGGCCTCAATTGTCCATGCCCAGACAACAAATAATGAGGAAGACACTTTTGAATCCATTCAGTTTAATAAAGGAACCGGATGGATTGCCAGCGATGAATCCGGATCAAGCTATACCCAAATCAATTACCTGACAAATAGCGACCTTACCACTCTGCAAAACAGTATCAACATGATTGGCAATACCGCTTATGCCACCGCGGCCAATCTGCGTACCACACAGGAAGACGCTACCACAGCCAAAACTCAGGCGTCCGAAGCCAAAACAGCCGTCGACAATTTGAGCAAAACTGTTGAAAGCGAGTTGGCACTCAAAGCCGATACCACCACGGTTACCGAACTGTCCAATCGCATCACCACAAATGAAGGAAAAATTGATCAAAACAGCAATGACATTGCCGCTCTTGAAGAAGAACAAGACGAACAAAATACAAAAATAAACAACATATCTTCCGGCACCACATACTCTGGAACCGGGCTGGAAGCCAACGTCAGAAATACGGCAACTTCCGTCTTTAACAGCAACCTGAATACGGCGCTGGAAAGCGGCGGACAAATTTATACCTTCACCAACAACCGCATTAACATCGGCATAGAAACGGCCCTTGAAAGCGGCGGTTCCATAAAGTCAGCCATAGACAAAGCCACAGACACAAGCGAAGGCATCGGCAACGGCCATGATAACCTTGTCAGCGGCGACCAGGTTTATGATGCCATCAATAATGCCAAAACCGAAATTTCCGACACCATCGGCAGCACGGCCGAAGAAGTCGCCAACACGGCAATTTCCGACGCTCTTAAAGAAGAAGGCAGCATTACGCAGGCCATAAATCAGGCAACGAAAGACCTTGCCTCAGGCGACACCATCCAAAACGCCGTCAGCGAACAGGTTTCTTCCGCGATTGAAGAAGGCAATTTCGCCACCAAAGACGACATTACGGAGGCCATATCCGACGGCGTAGCCGAGGGCGGGACAATTGATACGGCCATCAACGATGCCGTCACGGAAGCCGGCAGCAACTATGCCACCAAAGAAGATTTGGCCGGCCTGGCTTCGGGTGAAGAAATGCAAAACGCGATAAGTGATGCCGTTAATACGGCCACCGAAGGACTTGCCTCTGAAGAGTACGTCAACAGTGCCGTTGACTCTGCCAAAACCGAAATCAGTAATTCTCTGGAAGGCTATGTTACCGACGGCGAATTAAATGACGCCGTCGCCGGCGCGGTCGGCTCCGCAACCGGTGCTCTGGAAACGCAAATCGCCGACAAAGTCTCCAAAGACGATATGAACAGTGCCATTTCGGAAGCAACCACCGGCCTGGCCAGTGAAAGCTACGTTGACAGTGCCGTTGCCGGAGCCACCGAAGGCCTGCTGGACAAAGATACCGCCGACGGCCTGTATGCATCAAAAAACGATCTGAACAACTACGCCACCAAAGACGAGTTAAACAACAAAGCTGACGCTTCCGATGTATACAGCAAAACCGAAGCCGACAATAAATTTGTCAGCAAGGACAATCTAGATACGATTAAGAATGAAATATCCACAGAACTGGACGGGCAATACGTTTCTCAGGACGAACTGGCCTCAACCGTCCAGAATACCATTACCGACCAGCTGGGCGATACGGTCAGCAGCGCCGTCAGCGACGAAATCAACAAGCAGACTGAGAAGCTGGAACAAACCGTAACTGACAATGTTATGGGCGGTCTGGATGAAACCTTTGCCAGCAATGAAGAACTCACTGCCGTCAAAGACGAACTGCAGGGCAGCATTAACGATGTCGCCGAAGATGTAACCGAACTTGGCGGGCGCCTGGATACGGCAGAAACGGATATTGACAATCTGCAAAGCGACATGGCTACGGTTAAAGACGACATGGCTACGGTTAAAGACGACATCAGCGGCTTGCAGGATACCGTTGCCAATCTGGATAACACCTACGCAACGGATAAAGAGCTGCAAAGTACCAAAGACGAATTGCAGGGAAATATTGATAAAGTTTCTGGCGAGCTGGCCAGCACCAGCGAAAAAGTCGGCAACTTGGAAAACTCCCTCTCTGACACAAATGAAAAAGTCGGCAATCTGGAAACATCGCTTTCTGATACCAACAAAAAAGTTGACAACCTTGAGAGCAGCCTGGCGGACAAAGCCGACACGTCTTATGTAAACGAACAGCTGGCCGGCAAAGCCGATGCTTCCGACGTAACGGCGCTGGAAGATGAACTGGGCAAAACCAACCAAACCGTCTCCGATTTAAACGGCAAGCTGGAAACCACCGACCAAAATGTGGCCAACCTTGAAAGCGAACTCAACAAAACCAACGAAACGGTTACGGCCTTAGACGGGGAGCTGGAAAAAACCAACACCGCCGTCGCCGGCAACACGGCCGCCATCACCGCCAATGCTGAAGCCATTGACAATCTGGAAAGCGGCAAAGCTGATAAAACAGAGCTTGAGCAGGCCAAAACCGAACTGTCCGGCCAGATTAACGACATCACCAAAGAAGGCGGTGCGATAGACACGGCGGTAAATACGGCCAAAGACGAATTAAACGGCACGATTTCCGATACCAAAACTGAACTGCAAGGCAACATAAACACCGCTAAAACCGAGCTGGAAGGCAATATTGCAGACAGCCTGCAGGAGAGCAAAGACTACACCGATTCCCAATTATCAACGGTTGAAGAAAACATCCTTGCCAAAGCCGATGAAAAATACGTTACCAACGAAGGGCTTGACGAAAAAGTTCAAAACTCGGTTGACAATACTATCGGCACCCGGGTTGAAGATGCCGTCAATGAAACGGTCGGCGACATCAGCCAGCTCGGCGTCGGCAACAAAAACCTGTCTAATGGTTCTGAGGATGCGCCGGAAACGATTGTTGAGGCCATCAACAACATAGACCAGTCCCTGGGCACTATTCACGGCCTCGCCGACAAACTGGGCGGCCAGCATCAGGGCAACCTGGCCGACGGTACCACGGTGGAAGATCATCTGACATCTTTGGATTCTGCCATCGGCAACCGCGATAACTATACCAACGCCAACGGTTCCAACAACTATCTCGCCACAGCCGGTGCAGACATTTCCACCGCCATCAGCGAAATCGCCTCCAACATCGGTACGGCAGAAGATTTGGGTACCGCACAAAACGGCGTATCATCAAGCAATACGGTCAATCAAAACATTGCCGCAGTCAATACCGTCATCGGCAACACCTCAAAACTGGCCAACACGCATTACGTCTCCGGCGCCACCAATCTAACCGACGCCGTTGCCGGATTGGATAACCAGATTCACAATTTGGATTCTCGTTATTACCAGCTAAGCGGCGACATTAATGATCTGCGCGATGACTTCAATGCCGGTATGGCCACCATGTCTGCCATGACGGCTCTGGTGCCGAATGCCCGCGCCACCGGCAACACGCAGCTTTCTTTCGGTACAGGCATGTACGAAGGCGAAACGGCAATGGCGCTCGGCGGCTTCCACTGGATAAACGACAACGTTCTGTTAAATGTCGGTGCCGCCTGGGGCAGCGCGGATACGGCCTATCGTATGGGAATAACCTATTCCTGGTAAAGCTGATTCTTAACAAAAAAACGGAAGCACAATGCTTCCGTTTTTTATGTTTTTTCTGTTTTCACGCCACGGCATACGCATGTTTTTCCGCATCGTAATGCAGCCTTTTCCGACTGCCGTTTTCGTCTGCAAAAAAGATTTCCGGCACATTTTCAACCCGAAACACCGCAACCGCTTCACCATTGGAAAATAAAGCCTCAAACACCAGACATGAACCGTCGTTTTGTTCGGCGCGGAGAAATCGTGTTTCATCAACGCGATACGCGTCGCAAAAACTGTCGTACTCGGCCGCGTCAATACTCTCTCCGCCATCAAGCGCAACGTATGTTGCCTCGCCCCAAAAATCGGACATCATTTCATCTCCCGCCGCAACGCCGGCAATCCCCGAAACTTTGCCAAGCAGGCCCGGCTCTGCAACCCGCAGCATTTTTGCTTTCTTGCTATAGAAAAACACTAACGCGTCATCAACCGCCTCGCCTAAAATCAGCCCTTTGGGATAAGCCGCACTATACAGGCAGCAGGAAGAGAAATCTTTGGGCTTGATAATCAGCGTCCGCTCGTCCAGCAGCCTTTCCCGGCAGTCTGTAACCGGAAACATATCGACGATATGCAATCCTTTGGCTTTGATAAACACGCCTTCGCTCAAACGGCGTTCCCCTCCCTTTTTGGTAAAACCGGTAGCAAACACGATACAACGGAATCTTTCTCCGCTGTTCGCAAACACGCCTCCGGCATCAGCAGACATTAAATCCGCCATTAAAATAAAAAGATAAAAGAACAAAGGAGCCGCCCACATTGAATTCGGCTTTTCCAAAAGCGGCGCGATTACATAAAATATGCCACACAGCCACAACAACGGTTTGTTCTTGTTTACCGCAACCTTCCAGCGGTTTGCCGAAAACAGCAAACCCGTCTGTAAAAACAATAATAAATTCATACAATATAATTTAAATTAGACATAATTAATAAAATTTTGGGCAACATATCATAGATATTTTTATATTGCAACAAAAATATCACCCCTCGCCCGCCTTCATAATACCCGTTCTCCGCCCGTACCCGTTCTCCGCCCGTACCCGTTCTCCGCCCGTATCCGTTCTCCGCCCGTATCCGTTCCCCACTCGTACACGTTCTCCGTCCGTACAAAAAAACACCCGGGTTTTACAATCCCGAGTGTTTTAATACCAAATCGGCAAGCAGCCAGCACGCACCGCAGCCCAGCGCCAGATTGACCGCTGCCAGATATACCCGCGTCGCCGTGTCGGTTTCTTTCATCAGAAAACACACCTCCAGCAGACGCACCGTTTTTGCCCCTGCGAACGCGCCCAGCGCCGCCCAAAGCATCAGCCTGCCGAGATTAAAAAAATCCGCAGCTGCCGCCACAAGGGCAAAAAGCAAAAATATCAGTGCCCAATAGAACAAAAAGCTGTTCCACCACACCGCTTTAAACTTCAAATCTGCTTTCATACGCAACAATTATAAACTAATTAATAAATACAAACAACACCGCAGCAACGCCGCACAAAAATAATTCCCGCGACAGACAAATATCAATCTGCCTGTTTTTTAGCATTGCCGCCAGATAATTGCAAGCCTTTTTTCCGCGCAGCTTCCGCCGTTGCCCCTCCCGCCAGACAATAACCGCACACCGCCTCTTATTTTCCGGCACCGGCCAAACGGCTCCCCCGCCGCTATAAAAACGCACGCCGTTCGGCTTGCTCTCCTGCTGCAAAATTCTCACGCCGCAGCGCCCATTCCGGCACTCGCTCCCTGCATCTACTTAGCCGTGCAAGGCAGGCGTCCGTTGTCCTGAAATGCAGCCAAATCAGCAATATCAAGTTCCCGGTTTTCCCCGTTTCGGGTACGGCAATGCCCCGCCACGGCTTTTCCCTTTTCAAACGTTACCGCCGCCAGCAAGTCGCCGCTGGCATAATAAATTTTTGCAACGCCTTCTTCTTTGCCGTCGGCATAAGTTGCCTCGCTCAGCAGCATTCCGTTTTCAAAAAACAAGCGGGCCGAACCGTTTTTGACGCCGTCGGTATAATAAGACTTTTCTAAAATTCTGCCGCCCGGATAATACGCCCGAACCTCGCCCGTAACCGGAATATTGTTAATGTCCGCCAATTTGCCGTCTGCTTCATGCAGGTCTTTCTCGTCGTATATGCGAACTGCGCCTTCCGTAGGGGCTGCATCTTCATTCGGCTGCCGGACAGCTTCCGCCGTTGCCGCACCGCCCCATGCATTGCCTGCTGCCGCCGCTGGAAAAGCCGCCTCCGCTGCTGAAAACGCTGCCGTATTTCCGGTAACCGTCAGCCAAAGCGCTGCCAGCATTATCTTCCCCAGGCTCTGCCCGGCCGTACGCTGACGCCGTCTTTTCCCTGCCGCATACCGCCGCCGTCTCGCCTCCAACACCGCCGTCTCTCTGTTTTCTTTCGCTAAAATCGTCATTGTCTTTCTCCCTTTACAGCCTGATGCTTATACGTCCCAAATATTTATACGTCCTAATACTTATGCATCCTCAATATGTATGTATACGTCCCAAACGCTCATCGCCGGCGACAGCCCAAAACAAAAAGCCGCCCCAAACGGAGCGGCTTTGCAAAAACTGGCGGAGATGCAGGGATTCGAACCCCGGGAGGACTTGCGCCCTCGTCTGATTTCAAGTCAGGTGCATTAAACCAGCTCTGCCACATCTCCGTCTGACCGGCTGTCCGTCTGCAACAGCCCGGCGTCGAAACGCCGCTATCCGACCGGACAACAAAAGCAAACTAAAACACTTTTTTCCAAACGTCAAGAACTTTTTTCACCTTGTCAAAACACGGGCATAGCCTTACCGTTCCTGAACCGTTCTGCCCGCTGTACTCCGTTCCTGAAGCTTTCCCGGGCAATGCCGTCCGCACGCCCGCCCCCGGCCGAACCGTGCAACCCGCAACACCCCGCCACCCGGAGTTTGTTCAAACTACGCCGCCCGCAGCATTCCGCAGATTAACACCGATTCTCTACCGCCGCAGGCCGGCGCCGATTTTCCGTCGGTACCGGTCTGCCTCTCCCTGCAGGGCTTGCTTATTCCACCAGCGTAATCACGCCGCAGTCGCGCTGCTCCAGCTTATTCTGGATACTTGCCTTAAGTTCCTGCGTTGCGCCCGGAGCCACCGTAAAGCGCCAGACGTGTTCGTTGCCGTCCCCGGCCTCGCCTTTGATGCTCTCTTTGACAATTTTTGCATCAGCCGGCATTGGCTGTTTCAGTACGATATCCGCCGGATACTGCGCCTTGTTGGTTACGCGGTAAATCGTTTCATAAAGGTTGGTCGTTTCTGCCGTAACGCAGGTATCAGCCGGATTTTTCTTATATTTGCGCTCGCTTAGTTTCTGGATGTCATCGACTTTTGCTTCGGCATAAACGTCAAAAAACTTGCCCAGATTAAGCGTCAGGCGCTGCCCTTCCGCTTTGTTGTCAATCGTATTTTCGCCGACAAACTGCAACGCGCCGTTCTTGTCATAGTCATAAAAACTGATTTTCCCTTTCGGCAGCGGCATTCCCAGCCCGTCTTCCGCATTGTTTGTAAAATTATAAATCAGGTTCGGATGGACGTCCTTATAGAAAGACTTGTTCTTGCCGAACGACAGCGTTGAGTCGACCACGCCGCGCTTTTTATATTTCACTGCCGGCGCATTGACAAAAGACACCTGCTTAATCTGCCCGTCTTTCAAAGACGTCGGCTGCGGTATCTTGTAAATATAATAGCCGTTCAAATTCTGCGGGGCAGAAATGACCGGCGCCGCCTCCATCGTATCCATCGCCGCACCGAGTGCCATCGCATTGACCATCGCCCGCTTAAACATCCGCGGCTGCAACACTGCACCGACCGTATTGACGTCGCCCGCAATCAGGTTGACGCTGACATTGTCGTAAGCGCTGCCCGAACTGTTGCTGAGCGAAACCCTCCCCAGCAGTTCCAGCGTTTTTTCATCGTTGACTTTTGCAACATAATTCGCTTCCCACGAAAAGCCGGACGTCAGATATGCCAGACGCAGTTCTTTTTCTCCCGCTTCCGCCGTTTCTGCCCGGGCTTTTAAAACCGGCGTGCTGTTCAGCCCCAGAGGCACCTTGTCAAACAGAACCCGCCCCGGAAAATTCGTCTCAATTCCGTAGTCGAACTTCAGCACCGGCGACATTCCGTCCGCTGCCAGCAGAATTGCCTTTTCATAAATGTTTTCTCCGGTCGCTGGATTGGTGCGCACGGTCTTGACTTCCTTACCGACAAAAGCGCTCAGCATATTCATATAGTTAACGCCGGCATAGTCATAGTTCTGTTCCAGAATTTTTATCCCGTCGCCGAAAATAAACGCCGATTCCGGACGCATCTGCCGCGCCACTTCGTCAAAGACCACTTCGTTGATGCCTTTGTTGAGCTTAACCTGCTGGCGTTTCTTTATCAGCGCCAGATCCTGATTGTAAATAGTGATTTCGGTCGCCGATCCCCCCGCGGTCTGCCCGGCCGTCTGGCCGCCGTTCTTCCCTGCCGTGTATCCACTGTCTTTTTCCCCCGCGGTCTGCCCGGCCGTCGCCACAGCGTTTTCGACCTTTTCCGCCGCCTTGCCAACCGCAGCTTTATCAGTTGCCGACGTTTCCCCTGCCGGCAGAAGCGCCTGCGCCGGCATCACCCGCACCGCCGGAATCATAGCCGTAGACAGCAATGCCGCTGCCAGTAATTTTGTAAATTTCATAAAAACCTCCCTTTGAATAAAAATTATATAATTACGAATATCAAAAGCTTCAACCTTTGTC
>ULVY01055119.1_pt1 | contig 12962 bp, 16 predicted proteins | sample 1959861 | NCBI WGS metagenome assembly ULVY01 (sample SAMEA4835798, study PRJEB28245) | human gut metagenome | biome: gut microbiome; material: fecal sample | place: Denmark | collected 2008
AGCGCACGCGCATCGCCAACCTGCGGTGCGAGGACGTGGTGGCCATCGGACGCGCCCCATACACCAACTGGATAGGACGGATGCAGGATGTCGATATGGAAATTGTGGCGAAGTCGCTCGCCTCGGTGGGAATGTCGGATTACGCCCTGCGCACAATGGACAAGATGTCGGACGGCGAGTGCCAGCGCATCATGATCGCCCGCGCACTGGCGCAACAGACGCCCGTCATCCTGCTCGACGAGCCTACCTCGTTCCTCGACCTGCCCAATCGTTACGAACTTTGCTCGCTGCTGGCTCAGCTGGCGCACGACGAGGGCAAGTGCATCCTCTTTTCGACCCACGAACTCGACATCGCCCTGTCGCTCGCCGACAGCATCGCCCTCATCGATCCGCCCCGGCTGTCGTGCCTGCCCACTGAAGATATGCGCCGGAGCGGCTGCATCGAACGACTGTTCAAGAATCAATGCGTATCATTCGATGCTGCAGCAGGTGTTATAAAAGTACGGTCGTGACAACAGAATATACGATAGAATATTTTACGGCTGATATAGGCGTAGATGAATACATCGAACGCTTCCGCGACGAGGCTCGTTTTATCGAATTGTGTGAAAAGTGTCCTAACTTCGGCAGCAGTTGGGGGTGTCCACCTTTTGATTTCGATACCGACGAATTTTTGCGCCAATATAAATACGCACACCTTATGGCTACGAAGATTATACCTGACCGAAATGATATTCCGGTGGAGATGACGCAGGAATTTATCAGGCCGGAACGGGTCAGGATAGAAAAGGGACTATTGGAAATGGAACGTAAATATGGAGGTCGTGGGTTTGCCTACGTCGGAAAATGCCTGTATTGCAGTGGCTCCGAATGCACCCGCAAACGCAACCGTCCCTGTCTTCACCCCGACAAGGTGCGCCCGTCGCTCGAAGCATTCGGTTTCGATATCGGTCGTACCCTTTCGGAATTTTTCGGAATAAGGCTCCTGTGGGGCAAGGACGGCATCCTGCCGGAATACCTCGTGCTTGTAAGCGGGCTTTTCCATAATTCGGTGGCATATTGGCAGCGGTAATGCGACTGGCGAATGTCTCTCGTAACAGTAATTGTGCCGTTTATTGTCATTCCGCACCTCCTTTGATTAGGATTGTAAGTTGGTTCGGACGGTCAGGAAAACAATAGGCATCACTGTCTATATACACGCATCTGCCGGCATTCCAAGGCTTTCGGAAAGCCAATACCTCTTTGGGGCCGAATACCACTCCGTAATCATTCGTGAACGCCACCATATCGCCAACAGCCAAATCATTGTCTGTTTCCATCACCTCTGAAAGCCGATTGAAAAACTCCATACCTTCCACTTCCCGTTCCGCTCTCCATTTCTGAAACTCCTCTCTGGCTATTTATAACAGTTAATACAAAAGGTCTATTCCCCCTCGGTGAAAAACAACTCCACTTTCGTGTGTCGGTTGGCTTCAACCGGCACATGGTCGGCTATTCCGCCTCTGCTCACCTTGATGATTCGTTCGACCGGCATACCGCGCCGCCCTAATTCCGCAACGATATAGTCTGCTCTCGACGTACTCAATGAATTATTGAGAACCGGAGTCCCCGTTGAACTGTCTGCCGCACCCGTTACTCTTACGGACAATCCGTATTTGTTCGCCACACGAGCCAGTTCATCGAGATTAAGCATCTGCGAGGCATCCGTCAAATGAACCGTATTCAGGTTGAAAAAGAAATAAACAGGCGAGCCGATACATTCTCCGGCTTGCATAAGTTTCATATCCTCCGAACCGTTTATGGCCAATTCTTCGGGTGAGCGGTCATTATTGACATATCGGGTATTTGTCGAATCAAGCGGGGAAATACCGTTCCAGTGTCGATTTCTCAATCTTGCCATAAGTGAGTTCAGTCCGCTGTAATTATTCGTGGGATAACCTTGATGTTTGCCAATGCTCTCTTCCGTGATAAGACTGCCGTATTTGTCGAGCAGTCCCTCAATTTCTAAAATCTTCTTCAATTCAATAAATGTCCGACGGTTCCGGTCGTTCAAGTCTGCATAACGCTTGTTTTCTTTTGACAGGAAGTTGGCATAATCCACGAGCCATTCGTTCTGACGGATATAAGGCGTTGCATCCACTGCACGTTTCCATCCAATCTTTCCGAGGTGAAATGTGAAGCCGGCTGTCAGCGACAGCATGTGATCACCGAGACGGTTCGGATGTCCGTAGCCGTCGAAATCCTGAAAGGTGGTAGTGCCGGAGAGTTCCAGCACGACACTTACCCGTCTGGAAATACGGTATTGTCCTTGCACCCCGTATGAGATGGCCAATGGGTTATGCCCGTTCTTGGCATTATGCAGAAGTCCGATTCCGGCAAAAGGTGCAAGATTCCAGCGCACCTGATTTTGCCGGGCATACCTGCGGCCGAGTACATTCCATAGCAAATCCGCATGGATATGGTGGTAGTCCTGAGTGGACAATGCACCATCCTTGAACTGCAAACCGCTATAATTGATACGCGCACCGACCGATGGCGTGAACCATTTGCCGACGGCAAGGCTGTACGAGGGTTTCAGGCGTCCGAAAAGGTCTTCACAACCGAGTGGCGTACCGAGAAATGCGGTCGTACCTCCGGCAATGCTGACAAACCAGTTGCCGGTACGGGACATCGGAAGAACCACTCCGTTGAGATAAACGGGTTGCATCGGTTGAAGACCCACCGTGACATTATAGAATGACGGAGATTGGACAGTATCTCCCTGTACGGAATGTACACCTGCGTGTACCTGCAATGAGCAGAGCACAGCGAAAATAAGAATGATTTGTTTCGTCATATTCCAATGATTTTATTCGTTATACTTTTGATTTATCGTAAGATGTGTGCCACTTACCGTTTGGGCTTTTTGCCGATGGCCGGACGCATCATACGGCTTGCCATCCTCATACAGCGGAGTGCCCATGCACGGTTGTCCTCGTCCTCGTCACGTCCCCATTTCAGGTCACTTTTATTACCGCCGCCGCCACGAGTTTCGGCAAACGTGGTGGCATCATCGACCATTCCGAGGAACAACATCGTTGCACAGTGCATTATGTCTGCGCCCCGTTCCGCGATGGATTGAACGAGTGAGCCATCGAATAGCTGCCGTTCCGACATGTCCATTTGTGCCGATACATTCCGGTATTCACCGACCACACTTTCCAGCAATACGTCTTTGAGCAAGGTGTCCACTTTGGAGTGAACATCACGCGAATACTTGTAGGCTTCTTCCTTAAGTTCTTCGGTACGATCCTTAATGGCATCCATGTCCTCCTTGAGGTCGGTCAGTTGCCGGTCAGCGGACTGTAGCTTCTGTTGCTTGTCTGCCAGTTGTTTGTTGATGCCTACCAACTCTTTTTCCAACGTTTGAATCCGGATTGCCAACTCTGCCGCATTACCGCTGTTCGCTTTCAAATCCCGTTCGGCTGCCGACAGCAGAGCCTCTTTTTCCGCTTTTGACTTTTCAAGGTTATCGACCATTGTCGTAAGTCCCTTGACCCTGCGCTCTGCCAGACGGATATCCGATTGAAGTTCGGAGAGTGCCTTCCGGTGACGGTCGATATTTTCCTCGATGGTTGTACACTCCTCGGAGAGCATACGGCGATACTCTTCGGTTGTCCTGTGGCGTGCGCCCGTTTCGGATATGCTCGTTCCTCTTGACATTCCCCATTTCGTATTGACTTCGGCGAAAAAGTCGGTATGGAGCTGTTTCATCCTTGCGCTATATTCAAACTTGTCCTTTCCGGCGAATATCTCCTTGTACGCAAACCGTCCGTCTTTGATTGGCAGAAGCGTACAGTGTACGTGCGGATTCAACTCGTCCAGATGTACAATGAATGCGGCGATATTCTGCTCACCGTACTTGCCACTAACGAATGAGTACACGTCCTTTGCCCAACGTTCGATGTCACCCTCCCTCTTGATGCGTGTGTTGTTCGCACCTTCTTCAAAGTCCACCTGCTGTGTACCGAATGCGAGTTCGTGCATCCGTTTACGAGATCCGCCGAAAATGATATTTACCACCGTGCGGAACTTCGGTTCAGCCAAACCTTCGTTGGGGTCTTTGATTCCGCGACGGCTCAATATGTCTGCCATCCGTTCCGGGATGTTGTGGGTCGTGTCGATGGGACGTATCTTGCCTCCGGGTGCAATCTCGAAGTTCAGGTGTTTGCGCGTGGGGTCGTAGTTGCCTTTGCTCATGGCGTATTTCTCCGCGCGCTCGCTACGATCACGCAGATGTTCGTTGCTTTGGGCGGCGGTGATGCCTTTCGACACATGCACATCGAGCACTTGTTTCTGATTTGTCATACTGTTTTTTGGTTGTTGCGGACAATCCGCCGTGTCCCAGCTTGCTGCTTGTATGGACACGGCTCCCACCGACGAATGTCTGTCGGGGTATTAGGCTCCCCCTTCCCTTTGTTTCGTGGCATACGGGCAAGCCCGTGTGTCTCCTATAACCGGCAGGATACCTGTAACGGGACAGAGGCGGATTGTGCGAGGTTATACAATCTGTTTCCGGTTCCCGATTTAATCCGCTGGCTCCTGTGTCCTTGCCAAAAGCGATAAAAAGGGTTTGCGAAGCGATTTGAGGCGTTCTTTGTCATCGTCCGTGTCGAAGGTCGTCTCACACGCTTCGGTATCGAGAATCAGCTCCGCAAGCTCTTTGGATGCCTCGATGAAAGAGACCCATTCTTCATCGAGGTCATGACGAAAGAACTCAATGAGCGGCGAGCTGTCATCGAATCTCGATTTGCGCAATACTCGTTGCAAGGCAGCGTGGGCAATACATCCCAAGGCGGTCTTACGAATCTCATCTTCCTGTTTACCGGCATGTGCCGATGCTGTGTCGATATGACTGTCCGGACAGTGACGGCTCTCGTATCCGGTCATTCCGGTCATCGCCTGACGGATGACCTGACCGCATAGGTTGCCGACATCCGCAGGGGTCGTTTTGCCAACTATCCAATCGGACAATACTTCTTGCAGTTGTATGGCAAAGTCCGGCTGTCGCTGTACAACGGATGCGGTCGAAGACTGACCGGATTGCACGGGCATGGTGATGACTATGCTCTTTGCGAGCCTGGTGCGTTTCAATTGTCCTAACACCTCCAACGTTTCCAGAAACGAGCGGACAGTGGCACGATGCCAATGCCACTCCGTCGCAAGGTCGGAAATGGTCACATGACACTGGTAAGGCTGAAGGTCGTAGTCCTGTTTCCTTAGAAAAGGGGAAATAAAACCTGCCAGCGATTTGTCCAGCAGGTCACTATAGGCTTCCGTCCGTGTCTTTCGTTCGCCGACTTTTTCTTTAAGGTAGTCGAACACCTTTGCGTCCGCCACTATGACGGCAGGGATTTCTTGCTTATTTTTCATTATCGTCCTGTTTTTGATGATTGTTATTTTGCGGATGAGCCGGATTGCCGTTATCCGCATTATGCGGCAACCCTGCGTGATGATTATCGTAATATGATTCGGACAGTGTTTGAGAATGCTTTACCCATTCGGTACGTTTTTCTGCGTCCTTGCATTCGGACATGACCCGAACAGAGGGATAGAACAGGGCAGCCAAAAGAAGAAAGGCTACAGTTACCGACAGCGTGTACAAATGCGGTACGAATCCGATGACCACTGCGGCCAATGCAAGGATGACAAATGCACGAGGGCAATCCAGCAACTTGCGGAACCAGTTATCCGTCCGCTTGAACGAGAACATGGCGGCACAGACTCCGGTAGATAGCAGAATGCCAAATTCGCCGATATGACCGCACGCATATACATAGTGAAAAAGGAGCAGGCATATCAGCCAAATTTGCGCATAGAGCTTGCGAGCCTTGTCGCTTCGTGCCATTGCCATGTAAAAGACTGCCATGCACCGTTTGTTGCTCTTGTACAATGTCAGCGACACCGCAAAGGGTATAGCACAGAAAACGAGTTGCAGGATATTCAGTAACATAGGTAGTATGGTTTATCTGGTATGTGAATGGGACGCACCATGAGTTCCAATTGGACAGTGCCATAAGTCGCCAACCGGATAATGGTTTCGGCATCTGCCGCAGAAAGGTACATCGCCGCCTTTTTGATGCGCTGTTTGAATTGGGGGTTCTGCTTGCGATAAGTTGCCAACGCCTTGTCCAGTTCATGCTCCGGAATATGCCATACTGTCCCTTCGGCATATTCACCTTGCGTTTTGAATGCACGCAACACCAGCGTGCGGGAAACGAGGTAGTCAGTCCTGTCGGTTCTCGAAATGATATTCTCCTTGTAAAGATTGTCATCGGCAACCTCTATCCACGTCCGGTAGGCGTTGATGCAATAGACCATTTGTCGGTACAGTGTGTTCCTCATATAAAATTCATCAGCACATCGGCCTTGTCTTTTTTATACTTCAAGAACCCGCCTTTGGAGTGGAGTTCCAAATCGAGGCACAAGTCTCCGTACATCTGTTCCAAAGAATCATAGATCGTGACGATGATGCTGTTTACCTTGCCTTCGGTATCCGTCTTGGCGTTCATCTTAAACATCTGCCCGAAAGCCGGATTCGAGTATGCGCAGGTGCTATGCCCGAATTTCTCGGAGCGCATAGGGATGTGGTGATAGAGCGTTATTAGCTCCATATCGTCCTCGAACATATCCATCACCTCGTCCAAATCATAAGGATTGCGCAACGGAAACGTAAGCAGTACATAGTCACCGTAGAACTGCGGTTCCTCCATAGTCGTCACATCGAGTAAGTGGGGCAGTTGCAAGGGAACGAACGTCATGAAGTCATCATAGAAGTGTCGTAACATAATCATTTTGTTTTTCGTGTTATATCGTTACAGGGTGTGTATGAATGCCTCCAACAGCATTCCGGGCAATTCGTCCAGCCGGTTGTTCCCGGATTGCAGGATTTTACCTAAAACCTCGAAAGCATCGGATGTCTGCATGGCAAGCGTGTCAAGATGCCGTCTCTCCTCGGATGAAAGCAATGCCATACAAAAGCCGTCCATTGAAGAATAAGGCTGGAGGAGCATCCAGATATAGGCTTGCGCCTGTGCCGGTGTCCTGACTTTTTTATCGCGGATATCGTCGATACAGGTCTGGACATTCTGAATCAACCTGCGGTTGGTGCGCATGGCCAAATAGACCATCGCGTCCTGATAGGTGATGTCGTTCCGCTCGGCGGCAAGGAATACCTGTGAGCAGCATCGCTCCGTGTCATGTGTGATATCGGAAAGATCCACACCATCGAAATCGGGCAGACGTGAGAGGAAAGCACGGAATACGGCATCCTCTTTTTCGATATAAATTGTCAGGTCGGCTATGCAGTGGATGCCGTAATCAATTGTTTGTGCCAGCACGTCCCGATAGGCAGCAAGAATACGTTGCCGATTCCCCGGACAGACGGGGCGGCTGTCCAACGATACAAAGAACGGGCGGACTGTTTCAGCCGCACGATGGAGTTCTGCATCTTTCAGATGGGGTGAGACCTGTTCCTTGACCAGCAGCACATCCTTATAAGTACGGGGGTTCGACAAAGCCAGTCGGGAAAATTCCATTCGGATGGAATCGTGCGTCCGTTTGCAATCCTCAATATGGACTGAATGAAGCCGGGCGAGCGTGTCTCGTTCGAGATACCGGAAAACGGAATCCCTTACGGTTTGCCATTGCTTGAGGTGTTCGGTCAAGTCTTTAATGGAAAGATTGTCCAGCTTGCGTACATCGGACAGATATTCCCTGTATGTTCCGGCAGGGTCGCTTTTGACATTCGCCAAACGTTTGCCATTTCCACTATCGCAAGATGCACACGTGAATATGGCAATAGAAACGGCAATTGTTTTGGCTATAATCATGTGTCGTTTCAAGTTCGATTTTAATGTTTTCATACTATATTCTTTCGTACTATTTTGCGCAAAACTATATATAATTTTCGATACTCCGTATCATTCCAATCGCATTTTGCGCATTTTTTAATATTGTACTTAATAGTATGATTTACAATGAAAACAAGTGAAAGAAAAAGAGTAATTCGAGGGCTGTTCTTGTTTTTTAATATAGTATGATTTGAACACTCAAATAAAACTCGTATCTTTGCACTTATTATCATCGGAATTGTATATTGACATGGCAAAAGTTGGTTATATATTCAAGGCAAACTCCTATGATGCGTTTGACGCGGACAAGGAATGGATGCTCCAGTACGGTTGTGTACAAGTGATAGAGGAATCGGTCAAACACGAGACGCTTAGACCGAAGTGGAAACAACTCATGTCGAATCTTGAAAGAGGGGACGAACTGGTGGTATCGAAATTCAGCAATGCCGTGCGCGGTTTGCGGGAACTGGCGGCCTTGATCGAGCTGTGCCGGATTAAAGTGGTGCGCATTATCTCCATACACGATAAGATTGACACATGTAACGAACTGTTTGCCGAGACGACACCAGCAGAAGTGTTGATGATGTTCGGGGCTCTTCCGGAGGAAGTGGCCGTACTGCGAAAATCATCGGATAAGATTATGCGCCTGCAACAAAGTATCAACACGTCCATACTTACCAAAAAGAGTTTGAGTAAAGCGGAACGGGATAAGAAGATTGTGGATATGTATAACGACGGTTATTCAATCCGGGATATATGGAAAGAGAGCGGTGTCCGGAGCAAAAGTACAGTGTATGGAATACTCAATAAGTACAGGGTACAACTTAACAGAAAACCCGGACGTGTACCGGGACTGCGGAAATAGGCTGGAGCAATGTAATATCTGAATGAAATAATGCACATTGAAAATCAGCTAATTATTTGCGTTACCCGCAGTTTTTTCGTACCTTTATATTGAGATGTATTAACTAAAATGAAAAAGTTATGGGAGATATTATAATTGTATTGTTGGTATTCTTCGTTGTTGGGAAATTCCTGAAAGGAGTATTCGGTGGTTTCAGCAAGAGCAGCTTCCGGGATGACAAATAAGGCGGAATAGTTGTAGCAAGCCGATATTTTGTAATTTTGCATCGTATTCATTAAAATCAGGAATAAAATGACAAAAGCAGAAATTGTCGCTCAGATCTCACGGCAGAGCGGAATAGAGAAAGCAGTCGTACAGACGGTGGTAGAGGCATTCATGGAAAATGTAAAAGAGTCGATGATCGCAGGCAACGATGTCTTCCTGCGCGGATTCGGCAGCTTTATCATAAAGCGTAGAGCTGAAAAGACGGCTCGGAATATTTCCAAGAACACTACAATCAAAATTCCCGCCCATAATATCCCTGCATTCAAGCCTGCCAAAACATTCGTGAATGCAGTAAAAGAGAACAAGTAATCGTGTTTACAAGAGAATTGCGATAATAGGATAGATTGGCAATGAGTAAAACAAAAGCGGCGTAATAGCCGCTTTGTTCATGTAAGGCAGGAGATTATTTCTTGCCTTTTTTCTTCCCCTTCTTAACCGGTTCCTTGGGGGCTTCTTCCTTCTCGACGGCCGGATAGAACTTGACTGCCACCATCACGATGCGGTTGTGCTTCACACCGGCATTGTCGCTCCATTCTTCGGGTTTGAAATACCCCTCGACGGTAAGCATCGTGCCCTTGGTCAGTTGGTCGAACGACCCCGTGTTCTCGTTCTTGCGCCATGCCTCAAAGTTCATAAAGGCGGAAACGCGGTTGGATTCCTCGCCGTTCTTCTCCAGTCGGCTTACTGCCAAAGAAAAACGTGCTACACTGGCGTTGGCGAACTGACGGATTTCTGCATCTTTACCTACGAATCCGGTTACAGAGAAATTGTTTTCAATCTTTTTCATAATGAATTGCTTTTAGAAGTTTTTAATCAATTTTTACGCTGCTCCAGAAAGTAGGTGCAGAAAAGGGATGCACCAAGGATAACGCATCAATACTCTTTATTTTTAGCCGCAGGCAAAACCGCAAGGCTCGATAAAGGAAGATTGATGCAGCTATGCCATTGGTCAAGACTTCCGGAAGTCGTTCCCGGCTGCATACTATCTTTGCAACGGAAAAATGATGATGACTTCGCCGGAAAGCCATTCCGAAAAAGAGCAGAGGACAGCAGCTTCGGGTTCAGTTACATGAAAGAGCATATCCGTCCGCTGACATCATGTGGTCTGTTTCGGCGGTAAGACCGCAAGAAACGGCAGGATTGGAACTGGGGGAAGTTCGACTTGATTTGAGGCGGCAAAAAGAGGAACACCAACTCTCCAAAACGTTGCATGACTGTGAGGGTATATCAACGAAGTCGCGACAAAAAGGCGTGGCAGCATATCGAGGTGGTTATCATGTCCCGACTGAATGAGATGAAAGGAGCAGAGGGGAAGAAAAAGGCAATACCTGTCTTGTCGGCAAGGCGGAAGTCCGCTTTTCACGAATGACCGGTTTTACAAAAGGATATGGCGCAGCCAAAAAAGAAAGATAGGATTATACAAAAGGAAATGGCGGGTGGCTGAAATAGTCGGTTGCCCATTTCAGCCTGTTCCCCCGTCTTCAAAATTCAGCCATGATTACTCGGTTCTCAAAAATTTTAGTCTGATCGCTGGGGCGTCTTTGGCAGACCCACAAATGATGTGCCCCATAGCCGAATACGAAATAATCATCAAGATGTGTTTCCGTTTTCAGACGTTCCATACTGGTACGCAATTCCGCTTCGTCGATTGAAAAAAGGATTGTGTTGAGGATGCGGAAATAAATATCCGTTGCTTCATCGCTGTAACGACAGAAGACATTTTCGATTGTAACTTTCATGTTCTTGGTTATTTGACTTCAACAATATTTTCAATTCTCCCGTAAAGTGTGGAACGCAAAGCTGTTTTGTCGATTGCGTAATATTCAGCTATATGCCCGTACTGTTTGACGAAATATCGCTTGAGAACATCCGAGAAATCGAAGTAATAGCCCATTAATGCGATGCCTTTCTGAAAACGGCAGCAACCTCGTACTTGTTCCGTAAGCCAATTTTTGTCATCACGGGTCAGTTTGCCTCCATTATTGAGGCATTCTCGTAACCTGTAAACCTTGCAGTCTTTCAGTGTCGCCAATTCCGGCACATCCCATTTGACGAATTTGAACGCTATTTGTCCCATAACATCACCCTCTTAATCATAGATAATTACTTCATCACGGTATTCCGCTATCTCCTTGCCATTGCTGAGACGGACGACTATCTTGTTGCCGTAATCTCCCACGACCGTTCCCTCTGTATATCCTTTGTATGGAACGAGTAGGCTGCAATGTGCGCCAATAATTTCGGTTACTTCTTCCGATTCGTACATACGATTGCTGTTTTCTGTTGTCATTTGATTTTCTTTTTTATCCCTCATGTAGTATTTACTACTTTCGGGATTGATTGAAATTATGTCGCCTCATAAGGTGTCATGGCTCTTTATGCAGGGTTTCACAAGCAAATACTACCTCTGATTGCAGAGTGTGGAGATTTGCTCGTGAACCGTCAGGCTCCGACCTTGCACAAAAGAAAGACAGGACATATACCTTTGCGACACAATTCTCATCAGACAGACCGAAAGTCGGTACGCAATGGTGCAACTCCCACAGTGGGAGATCCGATAATAGGGAATAAAATAGGATTGCAGCGAAAAAAGAAAATACAGGCTGTGGGATTCTCTTCTCTTTTGGCTGCATAAAATATACCGCTAAAAGAACCGAAGAAATAGTTTAGTTTAGGATATTAGTCATATATATGCTAAACTAAATAAAACTAAATATAGGCAGGTACATTTACCTGTCCGTATGTTTATGTCTTTATAAAAAAGCGTATCTTTGTAAAACGGATGTTTCTTGAAAGAAAATCGAGCTTCGCACTTTGAGGTTTGCGATGTTTGTCAGAGGACGAAGATTATGCAAGAAAGTCGGGAAAAGGACTTCGAGTGTGAACAACTGAAAGGAATGAAAAGTAGTGCAAGCAAAAAAATAGGGAAATCGCAAAAAAAGATGTTTTTGTTCCTATTTTGTTTCTTCATTTCGAGAAACATTTATATAAAATCCTTATTTACAACGTGTTATTATATATCAAAATAACATTTACCAGATTTCGGAACAAGGATTTAGCGAAACACTTTCACTAATAATATGTCGCTATCCCGCAAGACAACACGACAAAGTTAGAAAATGTTTTCGACTTACAACACTCTTCGGGGTATTGCATTGACAAATTTCGGACGAATATTTCGGAATATCAAAAAAATATCCGCCAAATCGCGCGACAGTCGTAAGTTCCCTCCTGTCGCGACGGACGAAATTCCTCCCGAAATCGGTTCGAACGGCCGGCGGCCGCACGCCGCACCGGAAGTCCGTTCGCATCCGATGTCGGAAACTCGCGAATTCACCGTATATTTGCAGGCGCTAACCCGAAAACCCCAACGATGACAAACCCGATGCAGACGGCGGAAGCCCGTATTTCGGCATCCGCATTCGCCGACACGAAACCCCACTACGACATCCTCGACGGACTGCGCGGCGTAGCCGCGCTGACCGTCGTCTGCTTCCACCTCTTCGAAGCCTACGCCACGAGCCATCTCGACCAGCGGATCAACCGCGGCTATCTGGCCGTCGACTTCTTCTTCATCCTCTCGGGCTTCGTCGTCGGTTACGCCTACGACGACCGCTGGAGGCGCATGTCGGTCGGCGAGTTTCTCAAACGCCGTCTCATCCGCCTGCAACCTATGGTCGTCATCGGCGCACTCATCGGCGCTGCGATGTTCTACACGCAGGGGTGCTCCGTGTGGGACGTCTCGAAGGTCACGGTCGCGGCGCTGCTCGCAGCCACGCTGATGAACGCACTGATGATCCCCGCGACGCCCGGCGTCGAAATCCGGGGCGTCGGCGAGATGTATCCGCTCAACGGCCCCAGCTGGTCGCTCTTCTTCGAGTATATCGGCAACCTTCTCTATGCCTTCCTCCTGCGCAGGCTCTCCACTCGGGCACTCGCCG
>ULVY01006410.1_pt1 | contig 12794 bp, 5 predicted proteins | sample 1959861 | NCBI WGS metagenome assembly ULVY01 (sample SAMEA4835798, study PRJEB28245) | human gut metagenome | biome: gut microbiome; material: fecal sample | place: Denmark | collected 2008
AAGCTCGGACCTGAGGAAATCACCCGCGACATCCCGAACGTCGGCGAGGACATGCTCCGCAACCTCGACGAGTCCGGCATCATCCGCATCGGCGCTCCCGTGAAGACCGACGATATTCTGGTCGGCCGCATCACCCCCAAGGGCGAAACCCAGCTCACCCCTGAGGAGAAGCTCCTGCGCGCCATCTTCGGCGAAAAGGCCAGAGACGTGCGCAACTCCTCCCTCAAGGTCCCGCCGGGAGTCGAAGGCACCGTCATCGACGTCAAAGTGTTCAACCGCCGTTCCGGTGACAAGGACGAGCGCACCAAAGCCATCGAAAGGCACCAGATCGAGATCCTGGACGAAAAGGAACAGGAACACATCAGCGTGCTGGCCCAGGCCTGCCGCGACCGCCTCGCTCCTTCCGTTATCGGAAAGCAGGTGAACAACACCGTCCTCAGCAATACCACCAAGGGTGCCGCCATCACGGCCGGAGCCTCCATGACCCGCGAGGCCCTGGATCAGATTCCGCCGAAGAAGCTCTCTGGCCTCTTCAAGAGCAGCGAGACCAACGACATCGTTGAGAAGGCGCTTGAGGAATACGACCGTCAGCTCCAGTACCTGAAGAACATCTACGACGCCAAGCGCGAGAAGGCCACCGAAGGAGACGATCTGCCTCCCGGAGTCATCCGCATGGTCAAGGTGCATGTGGCCATCAAGAGAAAGCTCTCCGTGGGCGACAAGATGGCCGGCCGTCACGGCAACAAGGGTGTCGTGTCCATGATCCTTCCCGAGGAAGATATGCCCTTCTTCGCGGACGGACGCCCGGTCGACATCGTGCTCAACCCCCTCGGCGTGCCTTCCCGAATGAACATCGGCCAGATCATGGAAACCCACCTCGGCTGGGGCGCCAAGGAACTCGGCCGCCAGCTCGCCGAGCTCGTTGATTCCGGCAAGGCCATGCAGGTCGTCCGCGACGAGGTCAAGGACGTCTTCAACTCACCCGAGATCAGCAAGGCCGTGGATGAGATGGACGACGAGGAATTCGCCGCTTCCGTGCGCAAGCTGCGCAAGGGCATCACCACGAGGACGCCTGTCTTCGACGGCGCCACCGAGGATGAAATCTGGAGCTGGATGGACAAAGCCCATCTCTCCAACGACGGCAAGAGCGTTCTCTATGACGGCCGCACCGGCGTTCCCTTCAAGAACAGGGTCACCGTGGGCGTCATGTACATGCTCAAACTCCACCACCTTGTGGACGAAAAGATTCATGCCCGTTCCACCGGCCCCTACTCCCTCGTCACGCAGCAGCCTCTGGGCGGCAAGGCCCAGTTCGGCGGCCAGCGTCTCGGTGAAATGGAAGTGTGGGCCCTCGAGGCCTACGGCGCTTCGTACCTCCTGCAGGAATTCCTGACGGTCAAGTCCGATGACGTGACCGGACGAGTCAAGATGTACGAAAAGATTGTGAAGGGCGACAACTTCCTCGAAGCCGGCATGCCTGAATCCTTCAACGTCCTGGTCAAGGAGCTCATGAGCCTCGGCCTGAACGTCACCCTGCAGCAGGATGAATCCAAGCCCCACAACAGGCGCCTCGGATTCATTCCCGGACGCAGCGCCGGCACTGCCCCGAGCAGCGCCGAGCCCGCCCAGGAAGACGAATAGGCCAGGGACTTCTGACAAAAACGGGTAACCAGCCTTCAAGGCAAGGAATACATATATCATGAGCATGGACGATCTTTATTCAAACCGCGGAACTTCGGGCAACGTCACCAACGTGCGCAACCTGAAGTCCATCCGGATATCCATTGCCTCTCCTGAGGTCATCCGCGAATGGTCGTACGGCGAAGTCAAAAAGCCCGAAACCATCAACTACCGCACCTTCAAGCCTGAACGCGACGGTCTCTTCTGCGCCAAGATCTTCGGCCCCGTGAAGGACTACGAGTGCAACTGCGGCAAGTACAAGCGCATGAAGCACCGCGGCATCGTCTGCGAAAAGTGCGGCGTCGAGGTCATCGCCTCCAAGGTGCGCCGCGAACGCATGGGCCACATCGAGCTCGCCGCTCCCGTCGCCCACATCTGGTTCCTCAAGACGCTGCCTTCCAAGATCGGCACCCTTCTCGACATGACCATGAATGATCTCGAGAAGGTGCTCTACTTCGACAGCTACATTGTCCTCGATCCCGGCCAGACCACCCTGCAGAAGAAGCAGGTCATCTCCGAGGATCAGTACCTGCAGATCATCGACCATTACGGCACCGAAGACTGCATGACCGTGGGCATGGGCGCCGAAGCCATCCGCACGCTGCTCGAGGAGCTCGACCTGCCGGTCCTGCGCGATGAGCTCAGGAAGGAAAGCGACCTCACCAAGAGCCAGACCAAGAAGAAGAAAATCACCAAGCGCCTCAAGATCATCGAGGCCTTCATCGAGTCCGACAACCGTCCCGAATGGATGATCATGGAAGTCATTCCCGTCATCCCGCCGGAGCTTCGTCCCCTCGTCCCCCTGGACGGCGGCCGCTTCGCCACGTCCGACCTCAATGATCTGTACCGCCGCGTCATCAACCGCAACAACCGCCTGAAGCGGCTCATGGAACTCGGCGCGCCCGAGATCATCATCCGCAACGAAAAGCGCATGCTGCAGGAAGCCGTTGACGCCCTGTTCGACAACGGCCGCCGCGGCCGCGCCATCGCCGGCACAAACGGCCGTCCTCTCAAGTCTCTTTCGGACATGATCAAGGGCAAGCAGGGCCGCTTCCGCCAGAACCTCCTCGGCAAGCGTGTCGACTACTCCGGGCGTTCCGTCATCTGCGTCGGCCCGTACCTGAAGATCCATCAGTGCGGCCTGCCGAAGAAGATGGCTCTCGAGCTCTTCAAGCCCTTCATCTACGCCGAACTTGAGAAGAGAGGCCTGGCCTCCACCATCAAGAGCGCCAGAAAGATGGTGGAACGCGAAGAACTCGTCGTGTGGGATATTCTCGCTGACGTGGTCAAGGAATACCCTGTCATGCTGAACCGCGCGCCTACGCTGCACAGGCTCGGCATTCAGGCTTTCGAGCCTCTCCTCGTCGAGGGCAAAGCCATCCGTCTGCATCCCCTGGTCTGCACCGCCTACAACGCCGACTTCGACGGCGACCAGATGGCCGTGCATATCCCGCTTTCCGTGGAAGCTCAGATTGAATGCCGCGTGCTCATGATGAGCACCAACAACATTCTGTCTCCCGCCAGCGGCTCGCCCATCATCGTGCCGTCCCAGGATATGGTTCTGGGCCTCTACTACATGACCAGCATGCGCCGCTTCGAACCCGGCGAGGGCATGACCTTCTGCGCCCCTTGGGAAGTGGAAAGCGCCTATGACCAGGGCATCGTGAGCCTGCAGTCCATCGTCAAAGTGCGCATGAACGACGGCAAGATTTACGAGACCACCCCCGGCCGCGTGCTTGTGGGCGAGCTCCTGCCTCCGGAACTGCCCTTTGAGAACGTCAATCTCGTGCTCACCAAGAAGGCCATCGCCAAGCTCGTTGACACGGCCTACAAGACCTGTGGCATCAAGGGCTGCTGCGAGCTGACCGACAAGATCAAGAACATGGGCTACGAGTTCGCTACCCGTTCCGGCATTTCCATCGGCCTCAAGGACATGCTCGTGCCTCACCGCAAGCCCGAAATTCTGGCCAAGAGCCAGAAAGAGGTGGACGAGATCGAGAGCCAGTACCGCGAAGGTATCATCACCAAGACCGAGAAATACAACAAGGTCGTCGACGTCTGGCAGAACACCGCAACGGTCATCGCCAAGGAAGTCAACCGCGAAATCAGCCACGAGAAGCGCACCAATCCGAAGACCGGCGAAACGGTCGAGGACGTGAGCTTCAACTCGCTCTACATGATGACGAACTCCGGCGCCCGAGGCAACCAGGACCAGCTGCGTCAGATCTCCGGCATGCGCGGCCTGATGGCCAAGCCTAACGGTGAAATCATCGAGACCCCCATCACGGCCTCCTTCCGTGAAGGCCTTTCCGTGCTGCAGTACTTCACTTCCACGCACGGCGCCCGTAAGGGTCTCGCCGATACGGCCCTGAAGACCGCAAACTCCGGTTACCTTACCCGCCGTCTTGTCGACGTCGTGCAGGACGTGGTCGTCTCCGAATATGACTGCCGTACCGTTGACGGCATCGAGCTCACCAATATCGTCAAGGACGGCGCCATCCAGACGCACGTCTGGGATCGCGCCTTCGGCCGCGTCTGCCTCTACCCCGTCATGGATCCGCAGACCCAGGAGCAGATCCTTCCCGAGAACACCCTCATCGGTGAAAAGGAAGTGAACATCCTGAAGGAGCACGGCGTGAGCTCCATCACTGTCCGCTCGCCCCTCACCTGCCGCGCCAGGCACGGCATCTGCGCTCTGTGCTACGGCCGCGACCTCGCCCGCGGACACCTCGTCAATATCGGCGAGACCGTCGGCATCATGGCCGCCCAGTCCATCGGCGAACCCGGCACCCAGCTCACCATGCGTACCTTCCACATCGGCGGCACCGCTTCGAGCAAGGCCGAGAAGAACAAGCTCGAGGCCGTGAACCCCGGCCGCATCATCCTCTACCGCATCCATTCCGTGCGCAACACGGAAGGCGAGGAACTGGTGCTCGGCCGCAGCAGCCAGGTGAGCATCGTCGACGCGCAGGACCGTGAAATCCAGCGCGAGAACATTCCTTCCGGCGCCCACCTCATGGTGAAGGACGGACAGGAAGTGAGCAAGGGCGATGTCCTCGCCACGTGGGACCCCTACAACGAGCCCTTCATCTGCGAGGAAGGCGGCCAGATCCGCTTCACTGACATCATCGACGGCAAGACGGTCCAGGAAAAGGTCGATAACGTGACCAGCCAGACCACGCTGACCATCATGGAGTTCAGGTCCACAAACTACCGGCCCGCCATCTCCATCGTGGATCCCGCAACCGGCGAGATCCTGAAGCGCCGCAACGGCACCTCTGACGCCATCTTCAACCTGCCCGTCGGCGCCATCGTCATGGTCAAGGACGGCGACATGGTCAACTCCGGCGACATCATCGCCCGCCGTCCCCGCGAAACCTCCAAAACGAAGGATATCACCGGTGGTCTTCCGCGCGTTGCCGAACTCTTCGAAGTCCGCAAGCCGAAAGACATGGCCGTTGTTTCTGAAATCGCCGGCACGGTTTCCTACGGCGGCGAATCCAAGGGCAAGCGCCGTCTCATTGTCACCCCTGAAATCGGCGAACCCAAGGAATACCTGGTGCCCCGCGGCAAGCACATCACGGCGAGCGACGGAGACTACGTCGACGCCGGCGATCCCCTCACCGAGGGCAGCCCCGAACTGCATGACATCCTGCGCACCAAGGGCGAGAAGTACCTCGCGAGCTACCTCGTCAATGAAATCCAGGAAGTCTACCGGAACCAGGGCGTGGCCATCGACGACAAGCACTTTGAGACCATTGTGCGTCAGATGCTCCGCAAGGTGACCGTCATCGATCCCGGTCAGACGACTCTCCTCGAGGACGAGCAGATCGACAAGACCGAGTTCGCCGCCGTGAACGAGAAAGCCATCGCCGAAGGCCGCAAACCGGCCACGGCCGAGCCTCTCGTGCTTGGTATCACGCAGGCCTCCCTGACGACTTCTTCCTTCATCTCCGCGGCTTCCTTCCAGGAAACTACCAAGGTGCTCACGGAAGCCGCCCTTCGCGGCAAGTACGACTACCTGAGCGGCCTGAAGGAAAACGTCATCGTCGGTCGTCTCATTCCCGCCGGCACGGGCCTGCGCAAGTATATTGACTCCGACATCCTTGTACCCGAGCAGAAGGAGCGTCCCGACAAGTTCCTCGAGGAACTCGAAAAGGATCCCATTCTCGCTGACGTTCCCATGCAGCAGAACAGGGAACAGCCCTTCACGGATGAATGGCCCTACCAGAAGTAGGACTCTGCCACTGTCCCCGCTCCGGCTGACCGGAGCGTTTTCACAATGATTTAAAAATCCCCCGGAAAGTTTCTTTCCGGGGGATTTTCGTTTTCCGGACGATTCCGGAAAAAAACGGGAGGAAACACGGGGACAGAGAAACCTGCCCCCCCACTTTCCGCGTACACCCCGCGCGTTGCCGGCATGTGACAAAAGTCCCGCCGGCCGCGGAAAGTTGCAATTTTCAGGTAAACGTATATAGAAATGAGCGATACAGGTTGGGAACTTTTCCTGATTGATCCTTTTCGGGCTGTAAGGATCAGAAACTGTCGGCTATCGTTTGTTTTAAAGAAGGCAGGCCCTAGTCCACCTGCCTTACGCGTGGGGGCAGTGTATCTCACGCGGAAATCCGGGTGCAGGCACACCTGAATACGGGAGAACATGCATGACTACACTGTTTTACCTCTTGGGGTATCTCGGCGTGATCGGATTTGCAGTCACGTCGTTTCTCAAAATCAAAAAGTATGTAAAGACCACTCCGCTTCACTGCCGCTGGGAAATCTATCCCATTCCGCATGAAGGCGCCCGCGCCAAGCATGGCGGCAGCTACATGGAAGAAAGCAACTGGTGGACGAAGGAACATCATGTGGATCACATGGGCGACCTCAAGGCCCTGCTCATGGAAGTGCTCTTCCTCGAATCCACGTTCCACAATAACCGCACGCTGTGGTACAGAACCTACCCCTTCCACTTCGGCCTGTACATGCTCATGGGCGGAGCCATCATTCTCTTTATCACCGCTTTCCTGCGCCTCTTCGGCATGAGCGCCGACAACGGCCTCATCAGCTTCATTTACTGGCTTATTAATGTCATGAGCCTGCTCGGCTGCATCGGCCTCATCGGCGGCGGCATCGGCCTCATCTTCCGCCGCATGACCGACAAGGGCCTCAGGATGTACACGACCACGGAACACCTCCTCAGCATTGGCCTGTTCGTCCTCTTCGGCGTGACCGGCCTCGCCGTGTGGTGCACCAATCCGTCCTTTGCCCCCATCGCCAGCGACTACATGTACAACCTGGTGACCTTCAAGATCTTCACTCCCCTCCAGAGCGGCGGCTTCTGCCTCCACATGCTGGTCGGCGACGCCCTGCTCATCCTCATCCCCGTGTCCTTCATGAGCCACATTCTCCTGAAGTACTTCTTCTACCATGACATCCGCTGGGAAGACGTGGCCACCCCGCGCAGCACGAAGATCCAGGGTAAAATTCTCAACGCCCTGAAGTTCCACTGCAACTGGGCTGCCCCGCACATCAACCCCGAGCAGGATCCCAATAAGACATGGGTCGACGTTGCCACTACCGGCTACCCCTGCCAAGATAACGCTGACAAGAAGTAGAGGGCCCCGTGATGAAAGAACCTAAGAAACTTACTGATATCTCCACTGTCGAAGGACAGATGATCGAATACGATCTCAACGATATTCCGGATCTGCCCCTCGACGTCGAAAAACTTCCTTTCAAGAAATATTCCGAGAAGGAACTGGCTGACACCTGCCTCGACACGCTCGATGGCGTTTCCGTCCTGAACATTCCCCGTCCCAAGACTCCGGCAGAGGAAGAGGAACTCGTCAACAAGTTCCTTTCCGGCCTGCGCAAGCTCTTCGACAAGGAAGACAACTGGCTTTTCTGCAACATGCTCGAAGCCGACATGGACTGTTGCGCCCAGTGCAACTCCTGCTCCGCTGCCTGCCATCTCTATGAGATGAGCGGCAAGAACGAGATGTACCGCCCCAATTTCCGCTCGGAAATCCTGCGCCGCATCTACCACCAGTACATCAAGAAGGAACCTCTCGCCAAATGGCGTTACGGTGACTTCCCGCTGAACTGGAAGACCGTTGTCCGTTTGGGCGAGCTGTCCTACCGCTGCAACCTGTGCCGCCGCTGCGCCCAGGTCTGCCCCATCGGCGTCGACAACGGCATGATCGCCCGTGAAATCCGCAAGATCTTCAGCCAGGAAATGGGCTTCGCACCCAAGGAACTCCACTCCAAGGGCACCGAGCTGCAGATGCAGCGCGGCTCCTCCACCGGTATGACTCCTGACGTCGTCAAGGACAACGTCGAATTCATCGACGAAGATTACAGCGAAATCACCGGCGTGGGCCTCGAAACCCCCTTTGACAAGAAGGGCGCCGACATCCTGCTCATCCACAACGCCGGCGAAATCATGGCCTGGCCTGAAAACGTCGCCGCCTTCACCACCATCTTCAACGCCGCCGGCCTCTCCTGGACCCTGTCCAGCAAAATGTGCGGCTACGATGGCGTCAACTACGGCGTCTTCTACGATGATACCCAGACCGCCCGTATCGCCATCCAGCATATGGCTGCGGCCAAGGAACTCGGCGTCAAGAAGATCGTCGTTGGTGAATGCGGCCATGCTCACAAGGCCATGACCGTCATCGCCGACCGCGCCGTGCCCTACGACATGCAGGTGCCGCGCGAAAGCTGCTACGTGACCCTGAACGAGATCATCAAGTCCGGAAGGATCAAGCTTGATCCTTCCCGCAACAACTTCCCGGTCACGCTGCACGACCCGTGCAACATCGTGCGTCTTATGGGTATCGTGGAGCCTCAGCGCGAAATCCTGCGTGCTATCGCCCCCCAGTTCCGTGAAATGCCCTGCAACGGCGTTCACAACTACTGCTGCGGCGGCGGCTCCGGCTTCGCCATCATGACCCGTAACAACATTAACGTCTGGCGTCAGGACATCTCCGGCCGTAAAAAGTTCTGGCAGATTTCCGAAGCCTTCAAGGACTGCCTCGGACCCGAGACCAAGAAGTACATCTGCGCTCCCTGCTCCAACTGCAAGGGCCAGATCCGCGACATCCTGGAAGCCAACGACCTGTACTCCAAGAACAGCTTCGCCTACGGCGGCCTGGTCGAGCTTATTGTCAACTGCATGGTTGACGTGAAGCCCGGCTTCATCAAGTGGGAAAGCGATGAGGAATAACTCCTCTCTCTTCAGCTGAATTCAAAGGGCGTCACCCTAACAGGGGCGGCGCCCTTTTTTGCGGCCTTCTTCCGTCAGCCGCACACAGGGACTCACTTGCACCACGGGCCGCTTGTCTCTAAAATCAGCCAGTTTCAAAACCTTTAGCAACCGGGTACACGGCACATGCAGCTTCCCCTGTGGTTTTCCCTGTGGCAGTCCCTCGACTCCCTTCTGGCCATCGCCCTGAACGCGGCCGAAGCCTTCCCCTTTCTGCTTTTTCTCTGTCTTTTCCTGTTCCGTTCACGCAGAGCGCCCTTTCTGGCTGACTCAGGCCGCATTTTTCTGAAGCTCGGCCTCATCTGCGCTGTTATCGGCGCAGCCGACCTCCTGCTGCGCGGTCTCGTGGATCTGGAATTCCTGCCTGCGGCCCTCGACAAGCTCGAGCCCCTTCCCTTTGAGCCTTTCTCCTCTCCGTGGCTCGGCACGACGACCACGCTCGCTGCCTGGATTGCGGGCATCGTTCTTCTCTACCTCACGGGAAATGGCGCACGCACACTCTTTCTTACCTCCGGCATGGGCACGGATGAGGATACAGCCAGGCAGCTCTCAAAAAAGGCCGGACTTCTTTCCGCTGGCGCTTTTATCGCGTTCGTCTGCTTCTTCGCCTCCATCATCACGCGCAACTGGCCTTTTCTCGGGCTGCCCGAGCAGATGACGCAGCAGCGCGTGGCCGAAGTTCTGTTCGCCCACGCCTGGCGCATGACCTGCGGTTCGCTCATGCCCGCCGGCGCTCTGGCCATACTGGCTTTTTTCTTCTCTATCACAACCGGAACGTTCCGGAATGCTTCCGGTGATGAAAAGAAACCCGCCCTTCTGGAGGACGAGGACGCCAGAACCCTGCGCATGATCTGCGCGGCCGCCATAGCCGGCGGCGCCTTTCAGTTCCTTGACGCGGGATTCGTGGCCTTCAGCTACTCTTCCGGACTTGGCGTCGGCATCAAATCATCACTTATGCGCTTCGGCCCCTTCTTCACGACCGGACTGTCCCTGGCCTGCTGGGTCTTCCTCTTCGCCCGTCCGCGCCGGGACGCCTTCTTCCTGGCTCTCCTGCCTGTTCTTCTCATCTTTTTCAAGGCAGCCCTGCGCTTCTGAAGGCCGAACAGACCGATTTCATGCCCATATCGCGTGTTGCCCATTGTGAGGCGCAATGCTATGAAATTCCTTCCCGCTGATGCGAATCCTTCGCATTTGGGGGAGGGGAACAGTTTTTTCGCTTCAAAAAGAGGAGGCGGAAAACCTGCTAAATTTCATAAAGAGGGTTTTCTGTTATGTCCGGTATCGCTTACTTTTTCTGCTGCCTGGGCCTGCTCATAGCAGGTTATGCAGTCTACGGGGTCGTCGCCGAAAAAATATTCGGCGTTGACCGCAGCCGTCCCACGCCAGTCATGTCCAAAGCTGACGGCATGGACTATGTGCCCATGCCCACCTGGAAACTCGTCCTCATTCAGTTTCTGAATATCGCTGGCCTCGGCCCGGTGTTCGGTCCCATCGTCGGCGCGCTGTACGGCCCTGCCGCACTGCTCTGGGTTGTCTTCGGCTGCATTTTCGCGGGGGCTGTGCACGACTTCTTCTCCGGCATGATGTCCCTGCGCTACGGCGGCGCATCCTATCCTGAAATCATCAGCCTCAACCTCGGTGAGGGCGTCCGCAAGTTCATGGTCGTCTTCACCCTGATTCTGCTGATCATGGTCGGCGCCGTCTTTACCTCCGGTCCCGCCGCACTGCTGGCCTCCATTTCTCCTCTGCCTCTCATGGCCTGGTCCGCCATTATCTTCATTTACTACATCTGTGCCACGATTCTCCCCATCAACGTGCTCATCGGCCGCATCTATCCTTTCTTCGCGGCCCTGCTCATCTTCATGGCCGTCAGCCTGACCGTGGCTCTCTTTGCCGAGGGCTACCCGATCCTGCCCCATGTGACCATGGACAGCTTCTTCCACAGCACGCATCCCCAGGGACTGGGCATCTGGCCTGGCCTCTTTATTGTTATCGCCTGCGGTGCCATTTCCGGCTTCCATGCTACGCAGTCGCCAATGATGGCACGCTGTATGACCAATGAAGCCCAGGGCCGCAAGGTCTTCTACGGCTCCATGATCTGTGAAGGCGTGGTGGGCCTCGTGTGGGTCACCCTCGGCCTGTCCTTCTACGATTCCGCCCAGGCCCTCTTCGGCCCCGGCCCCAACGCTGTGCCGGCCGCAGTCATTGTGAAGAACATCTCCGTGTCCCTGCTCGGAACCTTCGGCGGCATTCTTGCTATCCTTGGCGTCGTGGCCCTGCCCGTCTCCACTGGCGACACCGCTTTCCGCAGCTGCCGCATGATGCTCGCTGACGCCTTCCATCTCGACCAGGGCCCCATCAAGAACAGAATTCTGCTGGCCCTCCCGGTCTTCGTCATCGGCATCGCCCTCACCTTCGTTGATTTCGGCGTGATCTGGCGTTACTTCGGCTGGATCAACCAGACCATCGCCTGCGTCTGCCTGTGGGCCTGCTCGGTCTACCTCGCCCGCCGCAAGCGCTTCTACTGGATTACCGTGGCCCCGGCCATGTTCATGACCGTTGTCTGCACGGCCTTTATCTGCCAGGCCAAGATCGGCCTGAACCTGCCGATTGACGTTTCCACCTGGATCGGTGTCGGCCTGGCCGTCATCTTCCTGCTTCTCTTCCTCTGGCGCGGGCACACCATGCCTGACGATGAGGTCGAGAGAAACGCCTAGTTTCTCGTTCTGACCCTAAAAGGCCTCCGGTTGCCGGGGGCTTTTTGTTTTTCCGGGCTCCATCAGTGAGAACGCCGGAAATGAAAAGGGCCTCCTCCGGTTCTGCCGGAAGAGGCCCTTTTGCTGTCAGGCGAAAGAAAACCGCTTACTTGTTCTTCCCGTGATAGCCGAGGAAGAGACGGTAGGCGTCGTTATCGGTTTCCTCAACGTACGGATACCCCATAGCCGCGACACGATCCAGGTATTCCTGAAAAGCGTCGTTCTGGGACTGCGGCACATCGAAGCCCACGAGCACGCGACCGAAGTCGGCGCCATGATAGCGGTACTGGAACAGCGTGATGCTGAACTGGACATGCATGGCGTCCACGAAGTTCAGCAGGGCGCCGGGACGCTCCGGAAACTCAAAACGGAAGACGCGCTCATTGACGATCTGGGGAGCGTTGCCGCCCACGAGATGGCGGATATGCAGTTTGGCCAGTTCGTTGTCACTCATGTCGGAGACTCCGAAGCCGTCCTTTTCAAGTCCCTCGATGATCTTGCTCACGTCGTCCTTGCCGCGGATGCGCAGGCCAACCAGAATATGGGCCTGTTCGGGATCGGCGAAACGGGAGCAGATTTCCGTGATGCTCCTCTTGCCGATGCTCTTCACGAAATCACAGAAGGCGCCGACTTTTTCAGGCACATCCACGCACAGCAGCGCTTCGCGATCAGAACCGATTTCAGCGCGGTCAGCCACGTAGCCCAGACGGTCGAAATTCATATTGGCGCCGCTGACAATGGCGCAGAGCGTCTTGTCATGCAGGTCATTGGCTTCGGCATAGGCCTTGAGACCGGCAAGAGAAAGCGCGCCGGCCGGTTCGGCCACCACGCGGGTATCCTCGAAGATATCCTTGATGGCGCCGCAGATGGCGTCCGTATCCACGAGAATGATGTCATCGAGGCATTCGCGGCAGAGCTCGAAGCACTTGTCTCCAACGCGTTTGACGGCAACGCCGTCGGCGAAGAGGCCCACTTCCTTCATTTCCACCGGACGTCCGGCGGCGATGGAGCGGCGCATGTCATCCGAGTCGACAGGCTCGACACCGATGACCTTCACTTCGGGGCGCAGCTGCTTGATGTACACGGCGACACCGGCG
>ULVY01018556.1_pt1 | contig 12626 bp, 9 predicted proteins | sample 1959861 | NCBI WGS metagenome assembly ULVY01 (sample SAMEA4835798, study PRJEB28245) | human gut metagenome | biome: gut microbiome; material: fecal sample | place: Denmark | collected 2008
GGAAACCGAGTATCAGGCATTCCGCAGCGAGTCCATCGACTTCGGCGTCATGGAAAAGGCGGAGAATATCTACACCCTGCCGGCAAGCTTCGGCTGGGACGATGTGGGAAACTGGCTGGCAGTGGAGCGCATCAACCCCACCAATGAATACGGCAACTATATCGAAGGCGATGTCATCACCATCGGCACGAAGGCAAGCACCATCTGCGGCGGCAAGCGGCTCATTGCGGCAGTCGGCGTGGAGGATCTGATCGTGGTGGATACGGACGATGCCGTTCTGATCTGCGCCAAGGACAGCACACAGGACGTGAAAAAGGTCATCGAGAATCTGAAGATCTGCAACCGTGCGCAGCTGGTATAACCGGCGGGCGCAGGGCGTGAAGGGACGAAAAAGGGCTTTTCCCCTTTGAAAATAGAAAGGAATACGATTATGGCAAAACATGCATTGATCACAGGTATTACAGGACAGGATGGCTCCTATCTGGCAGAACTGCTGCTGGAAAAGGGCTACGAAGTGTACGGCATCATGCGCCGCAAGAGCGTGGTAGACTACGGCAACGTAGACCACATCAAGGAAAAGATCCACTTCATCTATGCGGACATGACCGACGTCATTTCCCTGATCTCCGCAATGCGGATCTCTCAGGCAGATGAGGTGTACAATCTGGCAGCGCAGTCCTTTGTGGCAACCAGCTGGGAGCAGCCGCTGGCAACCGCAGAGATCGATGCGCTGGGCGTTACCAACATGCTGGAAGCCATCCGTGCCGTAAAGCCGGAGTGCCGGTTCTATCAGGCATCCACCTCCGAGATGTTCGGTCTGGTGCAGGAGATGCCGCAGACCGAAAAGACCCCGTTCTATCCCAGAAGCCCGTACGGCGTTGCCAAGCTGTACGGCCACTGGATCACCAAGAACTATCGGGAGAGCTATGGTCTGTTCGCATGCTCCGGCATCCTGTTCAACCACGAGTCCGAGCGCCGTGGTCTGGAATTCGTCACCAGAAAGATCACCAATGCCGTTGCACGCATCAAGCTGGGCGTGCAGGATTATGTGGAACTGGGCAACATGGATTCCAAGCGTGACTGGGGTCACTCCAAGGACTATGTCCGTGCAATGTGGCTCATGCTCCAGCAGGACAAGCCGGACGACTATGTCATCGCCACCAATGAGACCCGTACGGTACGGGAATTTGTGGAAACGGCGTTCTCCCACGTGGGTATCTCCATCGAGTGGCAGGGCAGCGGTGTGGACGAAGTCGGCATCGACAAGGCAACCGGCAAGGTCATCGTCAAGGTCAACAAGAAGTTCTTCCGTCCGGCAGAGGTCGATGTGCTTCTGGGCAATCCGGCAAAGGCAGAGTCTGTTCTGGGCTGGAAGCGTGAGATTCCGTTCTCCGATCTGGTCGCAAGAATGGTAAAGAACGATCTGGCTCTGGTAGAGCACGAGCTGAAGTGCCAGAATGTATAACAAACTGTAGATGAAAATTCTGGAGCCTGTTTCGTATCTGGGCAAATTGCTGGTATGAAACAGGCTCTTGAAGCCTATTCAGAATCTGATCTCTATGGGAGAGGAGCGAAACGAAATTTGCGTATTGCATTTGATGTGCTGCCGCTGATCGGCTGCCGGATGACCGGCATCGGGTACTGTGAGGCAGGACAAATTCAGGCGTTGGCACAGCTGCATCCGGAGGACGAATTCCTGCTGCAATTCTTCTCCCGCAAGGATGAACACATCAAGATCGAACGGCTTGCCCCGTATCTGCGGGACAACATGAAGCCCCACTGGGCAAAGGCATCGGGCTATGTCTATCGGCTGGTGTCCAACTTCCTGCCCGTGTCCTACCGGCATTTTTTCGGGGACAGGGCGCAGGTCACCCACTTTTTCAACTACATCGTTCCGCCGAATGTGGCGGGAAAGAAGATCGTCACCGTGCATGACATGGTGTACAAGACATTTCCTGAGACGGTGCGGGGCAGAACCAAATATATGCTGGAAACCGGCCTGAAAAAGTCCATGAAGCGGGCAGACCGCATTGTGACGGACTCCGAGTTCTCCAAGCAGGAGATCATCCGCTATTTTCCCCAGTTTGCCGACAAGATTCGAGTGGTGTACTGCGGTGTCGATCAGGAGCGCTTCCATCCGGTGACGGATGCGGCGGCAATTGCCGCCGTCAAGGAGAAGTTCTCCATCGGCGGGGACTATTTCCTGTATCTGGGAACGCTGGAGCCGCGAAAGAATCTGGAACGGCTCATGGAGGCATATGCCCAGTTCGCCAACGGCAAGCACAATCCCCCCAGACTGGTGCTCGCCGGCGGAAAGGGCTGGCTGGACAGCGGCATCTATGAAACCGTGCATCAGCTGCATCTGGAAAAAGAGGTGCTCTTTACGGAGTACGTGCCGGATGCGGACATCTGCGCCCTGATGTGCGGAGCGCTGGCGTTTGTGTTCCCGTCCATCTACGAGGGCTTCGGCATGCCGCCGCTGGAGGCAATGGCGTGCGGTGTGCCCGTGCTCACAACCCATGCGGCATCCCTGCCGGAGGTCGTGGGGGAGGATGCCGTGGTGGTCGACCCCTATCAGGTGGACGCCATCGCCGGCGGACTGGAGCGGCTCTATACCGATGCGGCGCTGCGGGAGAAGCTGAAAAAGGCGGGCCCGCTGCGTGCGGCGAAATTCACGTGGGAGGCTTCGGCAAAGCAGCTCTATGCGGTGTATCAGGAGGTCTGCGGTGAGTGAGCAGGAACAGAAAAAGCTGCGCATTTTGCAGGTAAATAAGGCATATTTCCCCCACATCGGCGGCATCGAAAGTCTGGTGCGCACGTTTTCCCGGGAACTGAACAGGCGTGCAGAAGTACAGGTGCTGGTGTGTCAGGAAAAGGGCAAGGGCGAGGACCGCACAGTGGAGGGCGTGCCGGTGCACTACGCCAGCAGTCTGGGCACGTATTTTTCCTGTCCGGTGTCCTTCTCCTTTTTCCGGAAGTTCCGGCAGATGGCGAAACAGGCGGATGTGGTCGAGATTCACATGCCCTTTCCCCTGGCGGATGCGGCGTGTCTGCTGTCGGGATACCGTGGGGCGGTGGTGGTCGCATGGCACAGCGATGTGGTGCGCCAGAAAAAACTCATGCGGCTGTACCGTCCGCTGCTGCTGCGCTTTCTGCGCCGTGTGGACTGCATCATTGTGGCAACGGAGGGACACATCACCAGTTCCCCGATTCTGACGCAGTTTCGGGAGAAGTGCCGTGTCATTCCCTACGGCATTGACGTGGCAGCCTACCGGAGCATTGCGCGGAAGCCCATCCTGCGGCAGATACAGTGGAATCCGGAGACGGTGCGAGTCCTGTTTGTGGGGCGGTTTGTGTACTATAAGGGCATCGAGGTGCTGCTGCACGCTTTCGTCCAGGTGCATGGCTGCGAGCTGTTTCTGGTGGGACACGGAACGCCGGAGATGGAGGAGAAACTTCACAGGATGGCGGAAATGGCGCAGATGGAGACACGTGTGCATTTCTTAGGCAATCTGTCTGAGGAGGATTTGCGTGCGGCATTTGCGGACTGCGATATCTTTGTGCTGCCCTCCGTGGCGAACAGCGAGGCGTTTGGCATCGTGCAGCAGGAGGCGATGGTGTACGGCAAGCCCGTCATCAATACGAGTCTGCCCACCGGCGTGCCCCATGTCAGTCTGGACGGCGTGACGGGAATCACCGTGCCGCCGGAGGATGTGCCGGCGCTGGCACAGGCGATCCAGAAGCTGGCGGATGACAAGGCACTGCGGGAGCAGTACGGCAGGGCAGCGGCAAAACGGGTGGAAGAAGAATATGAAGAGGCAGACGTGGTGGAAAAGGTCTATGCCACGCTGGCGGAATTTGCAGAAAGGCGGCGATTGTCATGAAGGCGCTGATTATCGGCGGCGGCGGATTTGTGGGGAGCTATTTGGCACGGCAGCTGGTGCAGGGATGTCACTGGGACACCACCGTGACCAAGCTGCCCCAGGAGGATGTTTCCGTGGAGGGCTGCGAGGCGTATAATCTGGACATTCTGGATCGGGATGCGGTGGAGGCGCTGCTGGTGCGGCTGCGTCCGGACGTGATTTTCCATCTGGCAGCCCAGAGCTCTGTGGCGTTTTCCTGGAAAAATCCCCAGAAAACCGTGGAGATCAACCTCTGCGGCAGTCTGAATGTGCTGGATGCCGTCCGTGCCATCGAGGGCTATGCGCCCCGCATTCTGCTCATCGGTTCGGGGGAGGAGTACGGAATGCTCCCGCCGGAAACGGAGCTGGTCGGTGAGGATACGCCGGTGCATCCGGGCAACCCCTACGCCGTGACCAAAGCAGCGCAGAACTGGTTCGGGTCGCTGTACGCCAGGGCATACGGCATGGAGATCGTCATGATTCGGGCGTTCAACCACGTCGGCCCCAATCAGACGCCCCAGTTCGTGGTGTCCGACTTCTGCAAACAGGCGGCGGAGATTTCGCTGGGACTGCGGGAACCGGTGATGCACGTGGGCAATCTGTCCGCCAAGCGGGATTTCACCGATGTGCGGGATGTGGTGCGTGCCTATGCGCTGCTGGCGCAGCACGGCCGTGCCGGAGAAACCTATAATGTGGGCAGCGGAACCGCTGTTGCCATTCAGGAGATCCTGACGCAGATCATTGCCCAGAGCGGCGCAGAGATCCAGGTGGAGATCGACCCCGCCAAGCTGCGCCCCGTGGAAATTCCTGTCATTCGGGCGGATATTTCCAAGCTTCAGCAGGACACCGGCTGGACACCGGAGATTCCGCTGGAACAGACCATTGCGGAAACGCTGGACGTGTGGAAACAGCAGCTGCAAAAGTAACGGAGAGGGAGGCATACCAAATGGAAACATTGGAAGAGGCACTGGAACAGGCAAAGAAAGAGTTGGAAGAGGAAGGTACCTACCGTATGCCGACGACTGCATATCCGGAGGAAGAGTGGGAGGAGCAGAAGGTCAAGGGCTGGCCCCGCCCGCTGCACATCTTCGGCGTGCGGCAGAATCAGGTGAACATGGGAACCGGCGCACGTCTGCGGGCGCTGGAGATTCAGAACCGTGCGCTGGAAATTCGCATGGAACGGCTGGAAGATTACATCAAGCTTCTGGTAGAGCGGGAGCAGACCATGATGGGACGTGTGGCTGCGGAGCTGAACGCCATGGAGTCCGATCTGGAGTCTATGCGTGCTGAGGTTAATGCCCAGTCGGCAAAGGTGCGCAAGTCCCTTGGCTCCGATCTCACTGCCATGCGGACGGACATCGACCGTCTGCGCCTTTCCACGCAGCTCAACTCCAACGCCATTGACCGCATTCTGAAAGGCCCGCTTTCCCGTCCGGAAACGCCGTCCGGTGATGCGGAATCGGTGGACATGTTGGAAAAACCGGAAAATCCAGATGTGAAAAAAGCATAAAGTTTGTGAAAATATAACAACGAATTTTAAGAGAAACGTACACAGGTATGCCGGCATCTTCGTGAGAGGATGCCGGCATATTTTTTGCTTGTCTTCTCGTGCGGATTGGCGAAAAAAATCGTTTGAAATTTACAGATGAGATTAAAAACGCGGTGAAATGTGTTGAAACTTGTGTAATTTTCACAAAATCACAGGAAAATTTTTTGGGTGCAAACCTCTTGATTTTCGAGCAACAATATGATATAATAGCCATATCAAACAAAATAGACAATTGCAACATAAATTTTCCAGATGTAAAATGTGAAAAGTCTGTTTTGAACTGAGGAATATGGAAAGAATTTCGAGGATAAAATGAGGTGACAAGGATGAAAACGATGAGAAAAAGAATTGCCGGCGCTGCCGTGGCAGCGGTGATGGCGGTAACGAGTACGATGACGGGTTTGTCCGGGCTGACGGCCGGTGCAGCGAATGCGGTCACCAGCTGGGGCGGCGGTGTGCAGTCTGACGACGTGACGCTTCTGGTCGGCGAGAAGAGCGCACTCCGTGGGGCAACGGTGGCGGAAACCCTTGCCAATGCCAACAAGACCTACGTCCTCGGCATTGCCTCACAGTTCTGCATATTTCTGGAAGACGATTTCAAAGCCCATGATTCCGATGCAGAGGGACGTATTGCCGTAGGTGGCGGCGCCAATCTGTCGCCGTACATCGGCTGGGATTATGAAGTGGGCAAAGGCGACTATAACACCGGCGAATCGCTGGAGAGCCTGCTGGGGGACAGCGGTTATGCCCATCTCATCATCAACAACGGACCGGTGCGCCAGCTGAACACCGACAACGGACAGATCTTCTGGATCGGCGACGGCGTGGACATGAACGATACCGATACGAACTACCGGAAATACGGCTTGTATCAGGATGCGAAAGACCAGTTCTTCCAGTCGTCGGACTTCTCCGTGGCAGACCAGTTCGCACTGCTCCAGAAAAACAGCCAGAAGCTGAGCCGCCAGAAGGCGACAGGCACGTTCTCCGTCAGCGGCGATACTGCCACATTCACGTATACCGGCAGCGCATCCACGGCGGAAGAGGTGGTATTCACCCTGACACCGGAGGAGTGGGCACAGTATCAGGAGTGCATCTACGTCAAGTATGAGAACATTCCAGCGCTGAAAACGCCCCGCACCGTCGTCGCCAATGACGGCAGCCCTACCACTTGGAACAACTCCTACATCGTGGTCAATGTCGCCGGAAGCGGGGATTTGCACATCTCGGATATCAACCACGAAAACGGGCAGAAGTTCACATACATCAATGATGTTGCCGTGGGACGTACCGGTCCCTTGGATGATGACCAGAAAGATAACAACCATCCCGGCGTAACCAGCCTGCTGTATAACTTCTACGAGGCATCACGGGTCGTGCTGGCGAACAACTTCCAGGGAACGATTCTGGCACCGCTGGCGGATGTCACAGACGAGTGGACACTGGAGGGCAGAAGCGATTCCAACCACAGAGGACACCTCTCTGGTGCGCTCATCGCCAAAAGCTTTGACGGCGGTACAGAGTTTGGCTACCGTCCGTACACCGGCCCGTACAGTCTGCTTTCTGTAGATACCGGCTATACCGTGGATCTCCGGAAAGTGGATGCCAAGGGCAACCTGCTGTCCGGCGCAGCTCTCGTGCTGTATCAGAAGCAGGCGGACGGTCAGTGGGATGCTGTGGACGCCATGGTCACCGAGGATTTGCAGGCGTCCTATAACGCACAGTTCGACATCGGCGAGGAAGATCCGGATGCGCCCGCCACGCTGAAACACGAGTACTACATCGCCGAGGAGGACGCACCGGACGGCTACCAGGAATCCGAGATGCGGTATTACATTGACTATGAGGAAACCTACGAGGAACAGGATGGTCTGATCGTTCCGACGGAAGTCCGTGTCACCATGTATCCGGCGACCACGGACCACCAGAAGCCCCAGACCGGCGGTGTCACCTATGTGGTGAATACCGCATATACCATCGCTTCCGGCGAGATTCAGGAGAAGCAGTTCACCTGTGACGGCACGACCTACACCCTGACCAGGGACGGCGACAGCTGGAAATACGGGGGCGATGTCCTCTCGACAGAAAACCGGTTTGACGACACTACCATTCCCGGTATGCGCATCGACACCGAGAACATGCTGATCTATCCGCCGTTCAAGGCACCGTCGCAGCAGCCCGCCGTCGGACCGGCATCCCATGATACCGTTCCAACGATTGCGAACCAGCAGGGACTGACCATTCAGAAGAAGGACAACGAAGGCGCTCTGCTGGAGGGCGCAACCCTTTCGCTGAAAAAGGTTCAGGACGGCACGGAAACGGCAGTTGGCGGATTTGACGGAACACAGGCAAATCAGACGCTGAACATCGGTCTGAACGATTTGGCAGACATCCACGTTGCCGGCGCCAGCCAGAACCCCTACTATGTTCTGGAGGAGCTCGCAGCACCCTCTGCGGAATATGAGCTGGCAAAGCCCATCTATTTCTATGTGACTGGGGAAAACGGCGTATATACCGTGCACACCACTGAGACTGAGGTGAATGGCAAGCCGGATTGGAGCAAGGCGACTGCCAGCACAGATACCGTTGTCACCATGATCGACATTCGTATCACCGGCGCAAAGGTAACGCTGCAAAAGGTGGACAGCGAGAGCGGCGATGTGATCCCGGACGGCAGCGCAGAACTGGCGCTGTACCGTGCATCCGATGACGAAAAGGTTTGCAGCTGGAACGGCGAGAAGCTGGTGGATGGCTATCTGGAGCCCGGCATGTACTACATCGTAGAAGCCAAAGCGCCGGCAGGCTATGAGGATACGCTGGTGGGACAGAAGATGTACTTTATTGTCAACAGCGACTATACCATCACCGTGGGCAGACCGTCCTATGTGGAGTCGACCAATCCGGAAAGCAATGAGGAAACCTATTTCGGCGATGCGTACAGCAATATGCCCATTACCAAAATCGAAGTAGATGTCAGCGATATTCAGGGTGATTCCCATGCGATTCAGTTTAAGCCCACTGGCGATGCGATGGCAATGCAGAAGGATATCTCCGAGGGGACGAACACCTTTACCGGAGATGGCATTGCATTCGGCGAGGGCGGCAGAATGAAAGTCACCTACTGGAACGCAACGATTCAGGCGATCCGGTATTATATGGACATCGAGGACACCGTATCGGCAAACCTGAAGGTAATTGACGGCGATGCCGTTCGTATTCAGGTGCCTAACGAAAAGGCAGAAACTACTACAACGACTACCACCACAACCACTACTACTACCACAACAACCACGACTACCACATCCACTACACCGACCACCACCAGCACAACAACTACATCCACGACACCAACGACCACCAGCACCACCACAACGACGACAACAACTACAACGACAACAACTACCACCACCACAACCACAACAACCACGGCTACCACTTCTGAAACAACCACGACCACAACCACAACTGCTACGACAGAAGCAACCACGGAAGAAACCACCACAGAATCTACCACCACGACAACAACAACAACAACCACCACAGCAACTTCGACAACAGCCACCACGGCAAGCTCTGCCGGCCCGACCACGGCTTCTACCGCAGAAACCACTGTGACCACTACCCGGAGCAGCGCCGGTCCGACAATGACCACGACTACAGAAACTACGACATCTGCCACCACGACGACCACAGAAGCGACCACTACCAAAACAGAAACAACAACGACCGCAACGACCACGACAACCACAACTGCAACAACTACTACCACCACAACGACAAAGGCAACAACCACAGAAAAAACGACCACAACCACGACTACCACAGAAACAACCACCACAACAACAACGAAGGCAACTACGACCACGACAACTACCAGCACTACTGCGCAAACTACGGTAAGTTCCGCTGGTCCGACCACACCGACAACCACCACAACTGCGACAACGCCCACCACCACAACGGCAAAGGCAACAACCACAGAAAAAACGACCACAACCACGACTACCACAGAAACAACCACCACAACAACAACGAAGGCAACTACGACCACGACAACTACCAGCACTACTGCGCAAACTACGGCAAGCTCCGCTGGCCCGACCACACCGACAACGACAACCACCACCACAACGACTACAACCGCAACTACCGCAAAAACTACCACAACGACCACCGCTGCAACTACCTTTACCACTGCCGTGACCATCACCACGACTACTACGGCAGAGAAGACCACGACTACGAAACTTACCACGACCACCGCAGCTACGACAACCACCACAACAACCGAGGAAACTACGACAACCACCGAAGAGACGACCACCACCGAGGAAGAAACCACTACGGAGGAAACGACGACCACAACCGTGACCACAACGACCACCATCGTGGTTTGCAAGCAGGATGCAGAGGGCAATCTGCTGGGCGGCGCTTCGCTTCAGCTGACCGCCGAGGATGGCACTGTAACAGCTGTCTGGATGTCGGAGAACGGCACGCCGTACCTGCTGCCGAAGCTGACACCGGACTGCATCTACCAGCTGTCCGAGCTGGAAGCCCCTGCTGATTTCGCACTGGCAGAGCCGATCTACTTCCGCCTGACCGGAGACGGCATGCTCCAGCTCCTGAACATCACAACGGAAGCGGATGGCACCTGGACGGTGACCGACGTGGCAGAAGAGCTCACGGACGGCAGAATCGTTATGGTTGACGCATATCTGGGCACGGGCACACTTGCCACGACCACAACCACCGAGGAAACCACCACGACCACCGCTGAGGAAACCACCACCACGACCATGCGCCGGACGGATTCTGGGAACGGGGAACAGACTCCTACCACCACAACCACGGCAGAAACCACGACCGAGGCGGTACAAACAACCACCACCACGGGAACGGCAGCTTCCACCACGGCAAAGCGTTCCACCGCTGGCAGAGGAACGGCGGGAAGAACCACGACCACGAGAAGCAACGGCGGCTATTCGTCCGGTTCGTCCGGCGGTTCGTACTACCGCAGCACACCCGCAGTCAGCAACTCGCCCAAGACCGGCGACCGCAGACTGACCGTGCTGCTGTCCAGCAGTGCAGTGCTGCTTCTGCTCATGGCAGCAAGCCGGAAGCGCCGGTAACAGCGGGGCGCACGCTGAAAAAAGTGTGCCGTGAACAAACACCATAAAAATTCGGCCGCAGGAACGGAAAAATCGTTTCTGCGGCCGCTTTTGGCTGTAAGGGCTCTGTAGTATTTTCGGGCGGATTTTTCAGCGTTATGGGCAGAAATTCCACATTCCATTTTTGAAAATTTGGGTAAAGCGTCTGCAAAAATCTAAATTTGTAAATCTTTTGTAAGAATTATGCTTGACAAAACCGGCGGAATACGGTATAATAGGAACAAAGCAATTCCGCAAAACAAGACGTTTCGGAGGATAGAAACATGGGAATTTTTTCGAGAATCGGTGATCTCCTGAAGGCAAACATCAACGACCTGATTGATCGTGCAGAAGATCCGGAAAAGATGGTAAAGCAGATCATCTCCGACTTGCAGAAGGATGTCCAGCAGTCCACACAGGCGCTGGGCAAGGCAATGGCAAGTGAGCGGATCGCAAAGCGGCAGTACGAAAATGCAGTAAAGACTTCCGCAGATTGGGAAGCTAAAGCAAAGGCAGCACTGGCTGCCGGCGATGTAGATCTGGCAAAGAAAGCTCTCTCCCATAAGGTGAGCGCAGATGCCGAAGTGGAATCTTATCAGAAGATGTACGAGCAGATCGCTGCCCAGACCGCACAGATTCGGGAGCAGGTGGAAACCCTGAAAAGTAAGCTGGAGGAGGCAAAGAGCCGTCAGGCAATGCTGGTGGCACGCTCTCAGATGGCAAAGACGCAGAAGAATCTGGCACAGACTGTGGGCGGAATGGACAGCTCCAGCGCACTGGATAAGTTCGACCGGATGGAACAGAAGGTGACCCAGCAGGAGGCAGAGGCTGCGGCATTCAGCGAGATCGCAGGCAGCGATTCTGCGGATGCAAAGACCTTTGAACAGCTCCAGCATGATATGGATGTGGATACTGAGCTGCAGCGTCTGATGTCTGAGATGGGTCAGACGGAAGGGAGTGCGATGTAATCATGGCAAAGAAATCGAAGCGGTCATCGCTGCTCGGTCTGCTTTTGGCGGTGGTTACCATTGCGGTTGCCGTTGCCGGCATTGTCTACGCCATTTCTACGCGCCGTCGGCATGTGGATGACGCAAAATGGAGCGATTATGACGAGTGCGGCATGATCTGAGCCGTGCAACAAACAAAATATAACGCAGAGCGGATGCAGCGGAGGGCTGCGTCCGCTTTTTGTCGGACAAAAAGTGCGGTTTTTTCCAGGGCTCTGCCAAAATCCATTGCCTTTTTCGAAAAACTATGGTATAATACAGATAAGTTTTTCGAGAACGCAGCCACGGCCGGAGAACGCCGTGCTGCGCTGGGACAAGTTGCTCTGGAAAGGAGAACGGAAGTATCATGAAGGGGAATAAAATCGTATTGGATTTGGAATTCACACCGCTGCGGGATCCGGATTTGCAGGCAGTCGCCGGCAATGAGATCATCGAGATCGGTGCTGTGAAGCTGGACGAGGAAAACCGGAAGCTGGACAGCTTTCAAACCTACGTCAAGCCGCAGTACAGCGATATTCCGTACCGCATCACGCAGATCACCGGCATCACCAAAAAAACAGTGGAAAAAGCACCGCAGTATGCCGAGGCGATGGAACAGTTTGCGGACTGGATCGGCAGCGATGTGCGCAGCCGGTTCTATACCTGGAGCACCAGCGATCAGAACGTGATCCTGCGGGAGGCAGATCTGAAGGAATTTCCGCTGCACGATATGTTCTATGCGCACTGGGTGGATCTGCAGCGAATCCACCAGCGGATGTACGGCTTCACCCGTCCCATGAACCTAACCAACGCCCTCGGTTCCATGCAGATCTACTTTGAGGGAACGGAGCACGGAGCACTGGCGGACGCACGGAATACGGCGGAGATCCTGTGCAACCTGAGCAGCATCCAGGGGGTGCATGAGCGCATCGAGAAATCCCACATTACATACAACAGCGCCTCCTCCCACGGCTTCACCATGGGAATGGTCATCCGAAAGAAGTAAGAGCTCGTGTTCATAGGCGTCTATCTACGTCTTTTC
>ULVY01019538.1_pt1 | contig 12626 bp, 8 predicted proteins | sample 1959861 | NCBI WGS metagenome assembly ULVY01 (sample SAMEA4835798, study PRJEB28245) | human gut metagenome | biome: gut microbiome; material: fecal sample | place: Denmark | collected 2008
AAAAAACATACTTGGACACATGAATTGACTCATAAAAAGAACGGCCGTTAGCACAAATCATCTAATTTATGCTTTCAGCCGTTCGTTTTTATAACAATATTAACATTTATTGCAAAATATTAACCATTACTCACTTCTAAGTGCATCAATCGGATTCAGGTTGGCCGCCTTAACAGAAGGAAGCAGACCAAAGATGATACCGATCAGCATAGAGAATACTACAGAGCCTATAATCGCCGGAACGCTGATGGCTGTAGGTGAGCCTGCCACCTTGGATACTACTTTTGAAAGTCCGATTCCAAGAACAACTCCGATAATACCTCCAACACTGGTAAGTACTGCTGCCTCCGTCAGGAACTGTCCCAGAATCACCTTCTTTCTGGCACCAATTGCCTTCTTCAGACCAATCTCCTTGGTACGCTCGGTTACAGATACCAGCATGATATTCATAACACCAATACCTCCAACCAGAAGAGAAATACTTGCGATCCAGATCAGCTGGGAGTTGGTGCTCTCACTTAAATCCTGAAGATCCTTTACCCGCTGCATAACATCATCAGCTTTGTACTTGAAGCCGCTGCTTCCACTGCCAGTGCTGCTGATAGATTTATTCAGGATTTTCGCCACAGCTGAACCTGTTTCACTCATGTTGTCCGTGCTGTCTACTTTGACGATCGCATTCTCAGGCTCATCAAATTTGTAAGAAATCGGCCAGCATTTATTTGGAATCATTACGGTTCCAATTACATTTTCATAATAGCTGTCGAAATCACTCGGTGTATCCATGTTGGGCAGGCTGTCAGCCGACTGGCGTACAACTCCTACAACTGTATAGGGTTCAGAACCGATCTCAATGATTTTTCCCACCGGATTCGCTCCCGGAAACATGGTATCAGCAGCATAGCTGTCCACCAGTGCCACCTTGCGGAAATTATCATAGTCAGCCTGTACAAATCCCCTTCCGGAACGAACCTGATAACCGCAGGTATTCAGATAATTGGTATCAATACCATAGACCTTGCCGCCGGAAAAACTGCTGTTCTCATAGTAAACACTGCTGTTGTAATCTGTTCTGCTGTAGAAAAATGTTGCATTCTCCACATGATCTGTTTTTAATACTTCATCCTTCAGGCTCTGACTTAGGATCGGTGTAGAGCCGGAAGAACTGCCATCATAATAATCCACACTGTAAGCACTGTCTCCCTGTGACAAAGTTACATTTACCGTGTTATTTCCAGAACCGATCAGGTTATCCTTAATCTGCTCACTCGTTCCCTTAATCGTGGAAACAATGGCAATAATAGATGCAATACCGATAATAATACCCAGCATTGTGAGGAAAGATCTCATCTTGTGTGACCAGATTCCCTGGAATGCCAGACGTATATTTTCAAACATGAAATCCCTCCTTAACCAAGACCGCCATATGATGTGGAGTCATATCCCATAAACGTATCCAGCGATCCTTCCTTTGTCTTCATACCTTCTTTGATGGATTTCGAATAAGGGAATGCAATCTTGTCATCCATGGATAAGCCGCCGCTTACCAATACATAAGCACCACCGTTTACATTCTCTTTTACCTTAACGATCTGTTTCTTCAGCACGCCATTGTCATCCTTATACACATAGCTTACGCCGTCTTCCGTACGGACAAAAGCCTTGGAAAGAACAATGCCGTCAGTACTCTGCGCCTGCTGTTCCAGCTGGATATCCACCCAGTCTCCAACACTTACCTGCACGGTGTCATCTGTGATCTTGGCAGTAAAATTATAAGAAGAAACATTTGGATTGCTGTCTCCATAGTAATAATAGGAGCTGTCTCCATCAACTGCATAATCGGAAACCTGGATCACCTCAGCCTCAAAATTCATATATCCATTCTCACCATAAGAATTACAGTTCAAAATTGTGCCTTCCTTCACCTGGTCAAGCATAAGTTCCCCTACAGTTCCCTGTACGTAATAGCCGTCTTTGCTCTTAACAATCATAAAGGAATCAGATTCTGAATTGGTACCTGTAGCTGCATCTCCCACAGTGGTTACAATACCATCCAGCTTACTGGTGATCATCTGTCTGTCAGCTTTCTTCTGAAGCTTACTGATACTGATCTCACTCTCCTGCACATCCAGTTCCAGACTGGCAATCCGGTTCTTCTGGATCTTAATGGCCTCTGAACGGGACAGGGAAGAGCTTCCGCCACCACTGCCTCCATCACCAGGAATATCCGGCTCGTCATCTCCATTATCATACTGCATAGCCCCGTCAAGGGTAAAATCCATTTCCGCAAAACGGTCAACCGGATTGCTGAGCATATTTCCATCGACCAGATAGTATCCGGTACAGGATCCTTTTCTGTTGGTATAATCAGCAATGGTATCCTTCTGATGGAATTCCAGCAGATACCAGTATCCGCCCGAATGAAGAAGAATGGTTCCGTCAGCATTATAGCCAGCCATCTTGTTCAGAAAAGCCCCGGTTACATTTACCTTGCCTTTTGCACTGGAACAAAGATACAGATAAGGATCTTCTTCGGTTCCTGTTCCTTGGTAAGGTTCTGTATCATAATCCAGAGTCAGGTAAAAAGGTTCCTCTCCATCTACAAATCCGTCATTTCCAATGGTAGCATTATTCTGTGAGGAACCAGAATTGCTTCCATCTGAAAATCCTCCCTGATTCGTGTCTGAAATATCACTGCTAAACCCATCACTGGAAGGTTCATCATAAAATCCGGAAGCAGTACCCGGATCGCCGGTGCTATCCTCTGAATCATCTCCGGAATCAGCTTCTGTATCAACAGAAATATCTCCTGTGTCACCGCTTGTCATTTCATCTGCAGAACCAATATCTCCGCTTCCCGTTTCCTGGGTATCTGCAGAAGTAATTTCCCCATTTCCAACTGCCTGAGCGTCTGCAAATCCATCTGTCACAGCAGCCAGAAGCATTGGCTGCAAAACAGCTGCCAGATAATGATCAGAAGCAGTTACTGCGGAAGACAGTTCATCATCTCCCATAGAATCTGAGCTGTCATCTTCTGTAGAATCCTTTCCTGAATCAATCAGATTGTCTGCGGAGGAAGAATCGGAATCAAGAATCGGTCCGCCATTTTGCAGGCTGGCAAGTCTTTTCTTTGCAGCAGCAAGATCCTGCTGCTGCTTCTGAAGCTTCAGCTTGGCAATATTCAGTTCCATTTCCACAAGAGTCATATCAAAGGATATCAGCTTGTCTCCCGGCTTTACCTCATCCCCTTTGCTCACATAAACTTCCTGGATTATCATGTCTTTCTCTACGGAAATCCTCTGTGTTGCATTGGCATATACAGTTCCACTCAATGTAGCATCGGAATCATATCTCTCACCTGCCAGATCACTGACGCTTGCCACCAGCACTTCCTTCTGGCTTCCTTTCCGTACATACAGCAGTCCGCCGCCAATACCGGTTCCTACAAGGGCTGTGACTACCACACCTATTATAATTTTCTTCGCTTTTCCCATAGGATCACCTCTTTTCCTGAAGCTCACCGTCACGGATCATAACTACCCGCTTGGCATGTGCTGCAATATCCGGATCATGAGTGATCATAAGAACAGAAACACCTTCATCATTCAGCTTCTGGAAAAGCTCCATAACCTGTCTGCCAGACTTACTGTCCAGTGCACCGGTAGGCTCATCAGCCAGAAGAAGTCTTGGATTATTTACAATGGCACGGGCGATGGCAACTCGCTGCATCTGTCCACCTGAGAGCTGATTGGGTCTGAAATCCACACGGTCTGCAAGCCCCACCCTGTCAAGTGCTGCAAAAGCGCGCTCGCGTCGCTCCTTCTTCGGCACATGAGCATAGTTCAGCGGCATTTCCACATTGGAAATAGCAGACTGCCTCGGAAGAAGATGAAAACTCTGAAATACAAATCCAATCTTGTTCAGACGGATATCTGACATCTCATTCTCAGAACATTTGCTGATGTCCTGCCCATCCAGGAAAAAAGTTCCCTTGGTTGCCTGATCCAGACAACCGATTATATTCATCAATGTAGATTTACCAGAACCGGAAGGTCCCATAATGGCTACATATTCGCCCTCTTCCATGGAAAAGTTTACGTCCTTCAATACGGGGACAATCATTTTTCCCTGCTGGTAATCTTTATAAATCCCCTTCAGTTCAAGTATCATCCTGCGGCCTCCGTATCATCAGAACCATACTGTCCAGGCTCATCAATGCTCTCATCAGTAAAATCTTCGTAATCGTCCCCTTCTGAATCATCCTCTATAAAATCTTCATCTGAGAAATCTTCTGAAAAGTCTGTATAATCACCATCAATGGCTGCATCCATGCTCTCATCAGAAACACCTGTCTCAAAGTCCGCACTGGAATAGTCTCCATCCATAGGCTCCATGGTATCCCCGTCTGAGTACTCACTGCCATCCAGATTACTTTCCATATCAACAGCCTCCAGATCCTCATCTGTCATCTCAGATACGTCCTTTGTCCGCATTCCCTCTGCCAGGCTGTCTGACGGGAACGCAATACTGTCATCCTCAGTAAGACCATCTGCGATCTCATATTCTGAAAGATCATCATCATGCTGCCCAAGAACAACAGAGCGCTTCTCCAGCCTTCCCTTGGAATCTACAGCCCACACATATGGGTTTTCTGTATCTGCATCCACAATATAATAATCTCCCAGCCAGATACCTTTCTTCTGCTCTTCCTGTCCCTCATCCATTTCTATGTATACATGCTGTCCTAACATAAGTCCCTCTGATGAATCCAGAGTTACATAGAAAGGATAGCTACTGGAACTTGTAGTATCATCGCCGCTGGACATTCCAAAATAGGAATTACTGCTACTGCTGTTCGTAGAATTCTGCTCGTCCACAGCCCCCATAGTTCCATGCCAGATCTGATTCTCATCAACTCTGGAACGCACAATAACTGCAGAGCCTGGAACAACCGTATTACGATTCTGCTCATTTACCTGACCCTTAATACGGTAAGCACCTGTACTGAGAATGGTGATAAAAGAATTATCAGAAGATTCACTTCCGTAATCAGCTCCCATGCTGTCATCCAGAGTATCTCCATCATCGCTTCCCAGCTTACTGGTATCAATTTTCTGGATGACTCCGTCGATTTCGCTTCGTACTTCTGTATTGGTGGTAGCTGCCTGCAGCTTATCAATCTCTGCCTGCTTGCTCACCTGGTCATATTCGTTCTTCTTCAGATTCATCTTATTCGTCTCAATCTCAATGGTATAAGAAAGCTGGCTGTTCTTATTGGCTTTCTTTTTCTCTTTCTCAAGAGTGGAAATCTGTTCATTAAGGCTGAGCGCTTCATTCTTCAACCGGTCAAGAGCCAGCTGCGCTTCCTTCAGGCTGTCCTGGATACTGCTCAGGTCGTATTCAAAAAGCAGCTGTCCCTTCTTTACCTCATCTCCAACCTTCACCTTTACTTCGGTAACAGTCCGATTGTTCTCAATATTTACCTTTACCGTCTCCTGAGGTTCTACCACGCCTGCGAACCGGTTCAGCACTCCGGAATCTTCTCCAAGAAGAGTGCTGATCTTAGTCACATATGCAACTTCACCAGAAGCCGCTGCAGAATCCCCATAATTTTCTTTATAGTAATACCAGCCACCGGCACCAGCTGCTCCAGCAAGAATGATCAGCCCTCCGATGACAAAACCTTTTTTCTTCATGGTTACCTCCTATACGATAACTCAATGGTTTTTCAATATCTTTTGCAATTATAACAGATATATCTCCACATCTGTCATCTGCATTTACCCTGTTTATAATAACAGATTCAGCCTCAAAAGAAAAGCATTCTAAGCTGATAATGCATTTTTCACAATTTATTCACTCTTTTTTTAGAAATATCGTCTAAATTTTAGGCATTTTTGACTTTTATGAAAAAAAATGGTATAATAAAAAAGTTTTATAAACATTTTACGTAATAATTTGAAAGGAAAGAACTCTGTATGAAGTCAGTCAGATTTCTGCTTCCTCTTCTTTTGCTTCTCTGCACTTTTTCACTGTGCGGCTGTACCAGCAAGGAGGAGAAAAAAATCGAGGACGCAGTAAAACAGGAACTGGATCAGCTAAAGGATCTGGATTCCATTACCACACAGAAATACATCTCCTACCAGGAGCTTTTCCCCGGTGAACCCGAAGATATCACTATTTCTTCTGATATTGAAGAAGTCTTTTCTCTCTTTTTCCAGGATTTTGATTATAAAATTCTGGATGTTAACGTAGACAAGGACAAACAATCCGCACAGGCGAATCTCAGGCTGGTCACTCTGGATGCCCATGCGCTTGCTGAAGATTTTTCCAAGGCGCAGCTGAAGCATGAAATTTCCCAGTCCGCTTCCTCTGAAGAAGCCACGGAACAGACCATTTCCCTTGAAGAGCGCTACACGCTTCTGAATGAATTGCTTAAGAGTAATGACTACCAGACTGTGGAGCGTAACTGCACCATCTCCTTAGACGCCTCAGATAAAGACGGCGAAACCAGTTGGGAGATCCGGCGCACCAATACACTGGAAAATGACCTTGTCGGCGGTCTTATGAACGATCTCACAGACCCGGATATTTTATCACCGGAAGACACAATCTTAGTTTATCTGAATACCCTGAAAAATATGTCTGCAGAGGAACTGGGCAATTATTTAAATGCAGATTCCATTATCAGCACAGAAGATCCTGCAAAGATCAGTCTGGCAGAAGCACTGGTAAAACAGGTTCACTCCACCTTTGATTATTCTATTGGGGAAACCACTGTTTCCGGCTATACAGCCACAGTTACAGCCAATATTACCACCTTTGACAGCGATGCTATTCTGGAAAATTATCAGAAGGAGCTGGATACCTATCTTGCCTCTGTGGATGCTGTTATCGACGGTGCTCAAAAACGATATGAAAAGTCCTACAGTCTGCTTCTTGAATATATTGAAGAAAATACAGCTACTAAAACAGTGGAAACGACTTTCACACTGATCAACGACGGTGCTTCCTGGAAACTGGAAGACGCAGGAACGGTGTTTGGACAGGCATTGTTTGGAACTTTAAGTTCCAGCCCGGTAGAAGACAAGCAGGAAACCAACGGATGATATAGTTAAAATTTACGCCTCTGCAAACTTGTGCGGGGGCGTTTTTATGTTATTGTTTACTGGTAACGTTCCGCGTGGTGTTTTTTGTGAACAAAGTTCACAGAAAACCCGAGAATTAAGTTTGCGCAGCAAGCGCTACTTCTTATGCTTGTCACAAGAAGGTTCGTCTTTCTGTGCATCGCGACCAAAAGAAAAATCCCACCCATTTTTCAGGCAGGATTTTTCAGTCAGCTTATTCTAAATCATACTAAGTTATTTCTTGTTGTATTTCTTTTCTTATTCCTCAGTCTCTGGAGCAGCTTCTTTCTCAACTTCAAGTCCCAGCTCGTCCAGCTGTGCTTCGCTTACGCGCTGCGGTGCCTGAGTCATCAGACAAGATGCATCTTTTACCTTCGGGAATGCAATTACGTCACGAATGCTGTCAACCTTGGCAATGAGCATAACCAGACGGTCAAGACCGTAAGCTAGTCCGGCGTGAGGCGGAACTCCGTATTTGAATGCATCCAGAAGGAATCCGAACTGCTCATGGGCAGCTTCCGGAGTAAATCCAAGCTCTTTAAACATTCTCTCCTGAATATCATCCTGATGGATACGAACACTGCCGCCGCCAATCTCGTTACCATTCAGTACAATATCGTAAGCCTTCGCACGAACAGCGCCCGGATCTGTGTCGAGAAGCGGGATATCCTCATCCATCGGCATTGTAAATGGATGGTGCATAGCTGTGAAACGGTTTTCTTCCTCGCTCCACTCAAGAAGCGGGAACTCCGTTACCCATACGAAGCGGTATTCGTTCTTGTCAAGAAGATCCATCTGTTTTGCAAGCTCCAGACGAAGTGCGCCAAGAACATCATAAACCAGTTTCTTCTTATCCGCTGCAAACAGAAGCAGGTCACCTGCTTTACCGTCCATAGCAGCTACAAGAGCATCCATCTCCTCATCTGTCATAAACTTGGCAAAGGAAGACTTTCTGGTGCCATCTTCTGCGATTGCAATGTATGCAAGACCTTTTGCACCATATCCCTTGGCAAACTCTACTAACTTATCAATTTTCTTACGAGGCATGCTGCCCTGGCCTTCTGCGTTGATACCACGAACGCTTCCACCAGCTTCAAGAGCACCTGTAAATACGGAGAATCCACAGTTCTTCACAATATCGCTTACATCATGAAGCTCCATGCCAAATCTCATATCCGGTTTATCAGAACCGAAACGATCCATTGCTTCCTGCCATGTGATTCTCTCGATTGGAAGTTTCACATCGATACCAAGAACCTCTTTGAACAGGTAGGAAAGATATCTCTCATTTACATCGATTACATCATCTACATCTACGAAAGAAAGCTCCATATCGATCTGTGTGAACTCCGGCTGACGGTCAGCACGGAGATCCTCATCACGGAAGCATCTTGCAATCTGAATGTATCTGTCATATCCGGAACACATCAGAAGCTGTTTGTACAGCTGCGGTGACTGCGGCAGACCATAGAAGCAGCCAGGATGTACACGGGATGGCACCAGATAATCTCTTGCACCTTCAGGAGTACTCTTTCCAAGCATAGGAGTCTCAATCTCCAGGAATCCCTCGTTTGTAAAGAAGGATCTTGTCAGCTGCATTACACGGCTCTTCAGGATCAGGTTTCTCTGGAGATCCGGACGTCTTAAGTCAAGGTAACGGTATTTCAGACGTACATCCTCTTTTGTTTTGCTGTTCTCCTCAACCGGGAATGGCGGAACTTCTGCCTCGGAAAGAACACGGAGAGATTTTGCTCTCACTTCGATCTCACCTGTTGCAAGATTCTCATTTACTGCACCACCACGTTTCTCAACGGTTCCGGTAACTGCGATCACAAACTCACTTCTCAGCTTGCCGGCTTTGGCAAAGCCTTCCTCATCAATGGAACCATTTTCAAAGATCAGCTGCATAATACCACTGCGGTCACGTAAATCTACGAAAATGATTCCTCCTTTATCTCTTGCTTTCTGAACCCATCCCATAAGTGTTACTTCGCTGCCTACCATCTGTGTGGTCACTTCTGCACATCGACAGGTTCTGTGCAGTCCCTGCATACTCTCAGCCATTTTAAGGCGCCTCCTTATTCTATGGGGTTTCCCCCAGCTTTCTCTGATTATAAACCATTCAGCTGTATTGCTTTAAATGATCCATAAAATATCATTGACGGCTGTTTTTCAAAAACAACACGTTAAATCTCTTTATCAGCGTTTAAAGAATTCCACAAATTCCGTATAGCCTTCAGCTGTCATCTGGTCTTTCTGGAATTTCTTATTCTTCTTCATAATAGAGATATTGACCTGAACCCCGGTCTTTCTCTCTTCTTCTGCCTGACGGAAAATCTCAATCAGCTTGTCTGACGGCATATTTTTCTCAATAAGATATGCCTTCTTAGTCTTTGCTGTAGGAATCTGATATCCTCTTTCAAGAAGGAGCATAACAATACGCTCAAATCCGATAGAGAATCCGCATGCACTTGTATTGTTTCCTGTAAATTTACCAATCATCTCATCATAACGTCCGCCGCCGCCAACGCTGCCGCCAAACTCATCCATGGAAATTTCGAAGATCGGACCGGTGTAATAAGACATGCCGCGAACCAGTGTAGGATCAAATGCCATCTTAAAGTCAGCAGTCTTCACAGCTTCCACAGTGGAAATGATCGTCTCAAGATCTGTTGCGATCTGTTCGTCCAGAACATCTGCCAGCTTCTCCTTGCAATATCTTACGCCCTGGATATCTGAGCTGATTTCTTTAAACATCGCAAGATAAGTATCAATGCTTTCTTTTGCAAAGCCTTCCTCTTCCAGTTCTTTCGCTACGCCCTCAAGACCAATCTTATCCATTTTGTCAAGAATGATAAATACAGTATCAAAGCTTTCCTTCGGAAATCCGCTATACTCAGCCATAGCCTTCAGAATACGGCGGTCATTGATACGGATAGTGAAATTATGGAAGTCAAGCTTGCCAAGAAGTGTAGTAGTCGCAAGTACCAGCTCGATTTCTGCCATATAAGTAGGCTCACCTAAAATGTCAATGTCACACTGCATAAACTGACGGAAACGTCCTCTCTGCGGACGATCAGCTCTCCATACATATCCCATCTGAAGTGCCTTAAATGGTCCAGGCAGTTCATTAGAGTTATTTGAATAATATCTGGAAAGAGGTACTGTCAGATCATAGCGAAGACCTGAATCCACAAGATCAGCTTCTTCTTTTGCCTGGTCAAGCTTCAGCTTCTCACCTCTTTTTAAGATTTTGAAAATCAGCTTCTCGTTATCACCGCCCTGTTTGCTGCACAGGTTCTCAATGTGCTCCACTCCCGGAGTCTCAATTGAAGTAAATCCAAAGGAACCATATGTCTCACGGATCAGTCCTGTAACGTAGTTACGGACTTCCATCTCCTTTGGTAAAATATCTTTCATGCCGGTAACCGGCTTCTTCTTTAATGCCATGTGTCCTCCTTATTTACCAGCCTGGCTGGCGTGTACTACTCTTTGAAATGCAAGAAATACTTCCAGATCAAAGTTTTTTATTTCATCTATCATCAATTCCATCACAGTATGCTTATCAAAAGCCTTGCGGTAAGACCGCTCCTGACTCAATGCACAGAATACATCGCATACACGAAGAATCCGGGCACCAATGGGAATCTCCTTCCCTGCCAGATTGGACGGATAACCGCTTCCATCGTAATTTTCATGATGATAAAGAATACTCTCAAGAACAAAATCCGAATAGCCCTGGTCTTTCAGTTCCTCATAGCCAAGTGTAGAATGCATGCGGACATATTTCAATTCCTCAATTACCATGGGATTACTTTCCTGCCCGTTGATATAGCTTCTCAGTTTCAGCTTTCCTATGTCGTGAAGCATTCCTGCAATTGCAAGATCGTAACACTGCTCATGAGGAAGTCCAAGCTCCTTACTTAACGCGTACGCCAGATTACTCACTGCGATTCCATGCCTTAACTCTGCTGATAAATCAAATTCCAGAACTCTGTCGGATGTTTCTGACTGTTCACTGGAAAGCTTTTCCAAGAATTTTCCCTCCCTCCTACAACCAGGTTCCAATTCCTGTTCGCTTTCTTTCAATCATCTCATCAATACGGGCAATATAGCTTGTGACATCTTTCACATTCTCCACCCGCTCAATACGTTTGCCATGGTCAAAGACCAGTTTGGAAGAACCGCCTGCTCCAAGAGCAATGATCGGTTGTTTTTCTTCCATAATCAGTATATTGTAAATCCCGGCTTTGTCAACCTTTGCATAGCCTACATTTTCAAAATTTCCTTTCATATTCTTCTGACGGTACAGATAGTAAGGTCCCATTTCCATGGAATATGCAGTCTGCTGTGTCAGATCCATGATCTCCTGGTTATTTTCAAATGTCATCTCCTGATATTTGTCCTTAAACATATTCAGGCGTGCTGCACGCTTCACAGCCAGAGAATGTACGGTAAGGCTGTCCGGGGAAAGCTCTTTTACTTTCTCCAATGTGTATTTCACCTTGGAAATATCCTCTCCAGGCAGTCCTACAATGAGATCCATGTTAATATTGTTATAATTCAGTTCTCTGGCAAGATGGAAAGCTTCTATGGTCTGTGCCACAGTATGACGTCTTCCAATGATTTCCAGAGTATCCTGATTCATGGTCTGGGGATTAACAGAAATTCTGGTCACAGGAAATTCTTTAATTGTCTCAAGCTTCTCCCTTGTAATACTGTCTGGTCTGCCAGCTTCAATGGTAAATTCTACAAGTCCATCAAAGCCAAAGGACTCTCCCAGCTGTTCAAGAAGCCTTTTCAGCTGATACGGCTCTAACGTGGTAGGTGTGCCTCCGCCGATATAAATCGTATCCAGCTTGTAGTTCTTCATCATCCTGGCCGTTTCGCGAATTTCCAGACATAAAGCATCCAGATATTCATCTACTCTTTTTGCCCAGAGCTTCAAAGGGTAGGAGCTGAAGGAACAATACAAACAGATACTTGGACAAAAGGGAATACCTACATATAAGCTGTAACCATGCTCATAATCAATATCCTGAAGAAGTGCCCGCTCCCTGTTTGCTATGGTGATGGCAAGAGCAGTTTTCTTTGCGCTTACCAGGTAACGCTCCCGCATTTCCTGTGCAATCTCGGTATTTTTCATACCACTCTCGATCATCCCCATGGCAAGCTTGGCCGGACGAATTCCCGTAAGATTCCCCCATGGAAGGGTTCTGCCGGTAAGCTTCACCAGAACATTGTACAGTGCATATTTCAGACTGTCCTTGTTGGCTTTACGAAGCTCATGGGCATCCATGAGTTTCTCATGAGTTTCCTGGCTGAAATCCCCGTCTGCCCCCCGGATCACCTCTGCACTGGCAACACCTTTTTGATCCTTCGTCTCATATTTTATAACAAAATTGTCATTTTCTTTTTTCACAGTAAAGAAGATATCGTACTCCTCTTCGTCTTTTTCGTAGAGGCTGTGGATATCTCCTTCCGGATAAAATGCTTTTA